>TARA_R110001599_G_scaffold353836_1_pt1 | contig 48866 bp, 48 predicted proteins | sample TARA_R110001599 | Tara Oceans TARA_R110001599 (sample SAMEA4398360) | marine metagenome | biome: Polar Biome; feature: [MES] marine water layer (ENVO:01000295) within the mesopelagic zone...; material: water (ENVO:00002006), including particulate matter (ENVO:01000060) such... | reverse complement strand
TGTTGGGATTCAAGCCCTTTTTATGTCAGATTTATGGGACAGCAATGTTCAAAGATATAACCTTCGTCTTTTAAACGGCGCTGGAGGGTGCGTTGGTGCATAAACAGTTCGTTCGCCACGCTTTTAATATTGCAGCATTGGGTGGGCAGCAGGCGGCTAATAATGAAATTAGTTTGTTCGATGAAACTTAGCGGTGAGCCACCACTTTTTTTAATGAGGTAGTTCGCGATAATGTCGCGCTGAAACGCGTCGGCGGTGCGAATCGGAAAATCAAGTTGCTCCGGGGTTAGCACTAGGGCATTGCAGTCTTGATTAAAAAGCACTGGGCAGCCAAAGTGTCGTTTATAGACCTTTGGCTCTAAGATCCTGCTGTGCCGAAACAACACGGCTTCAGGTCGTTTGCGATTTTCCGTTAACATGGCGTGAATATTAGCTGTTAAGCCAATCGCCATTTCTACTGTTTGGTGGCGGTATGGGAAATCCGTGATATTAATGTCGAGCGTGATCCGTGGGAATTGCGGTGCGGATGTGTTGTCTAGCCCCAAAGTGATGGCGGGGCTGTGGTGGGAGATATAGCGGGCAATACAAAACAGGGCGTCGCCAGCCGTGTTTGAGGTGCGGGCCATAATTGCAATTGGGCCAAGGGTTTCCATAGTTTGTTTTGCGGATAGACGCAGACCAAAATCGGGACATTGCAATTCTTCGGCCGAGGCTTCGAGCAACTGCATTAAGCTGTGGAAGAAAATAAGATAACTGATATCGTCGAGTCGTTCGGGGTCAATATTAAATTGCCGTAGCAGTGGTTCTGGCTGTCCACCTAGTTCGCGAACGAGTTCGTTGTAGCCGCCGAGGGCGGAGGTGCGTATTAACGGGCGCATTGCTTACATCCACAAAAGAGTCGGCCTGACTGTCGTCAAATGCTAAATTTAGCATAACGGTATTGCGGTAAATTGAAAAGTAATAACAATAAGAGGGTGTGTAATGAAAGGTTTTTTGCGTGCGGGCGCCATCGTGGCTTTACTCATATTCGCTGCGGGCTTGATGTTATATGTCCGCTCGCCTCTCCAGCCGGTGGTGTTTAGCGTTCCGGTTAGTGCTGGTTTGAACGGCGACTTCGCAGCAAATGAACGCTTGGCCGCGGTAACGACATATTTGCAGAATATCGGCACAGGGCCAGAAGACATTGTAAAAGGCCCTGATGGTGATTTTTATACGGGTTATCAAGATGGTCGTATTGTCAGTTTTGTTGTTCACGGCGGCCAAGTAGTAGGCGCTACTGCTAAGGAGTTTGTTAACACTGGCGGCCGTCCCTTGGGTATGCAGTTTGATGGCGGCGGAAACTTGATTGTGGCAGATGCTTTCAAAGGTTTGCTGTCAGTGTCACCGTCGGGCGAAATAACAACACTCGTCGATTATGCCGATGACCCCTCTTTACGTTTTATTGATGATGTCGATGTTGCTGAGGACGGCACCATTTGGTTTAGCGATGTCTCAACGCGCTTCGGTTTACACGATTATATTTTTGATTTAGTGGAGGCCAGCGCAACAGGTCGCTTACTCAGTTATTCACCCACTACCGGCCAAACCAAGGTGCATTTACAGGGTTTGTATTTTGCGAATGGGGTTGCCCTCGGCCCAGACGATAACTGGGTGCTGGTAAATGAAACCGGTGCGTCGCGGGTAAGCCGCCTTTGGCTAAAGGGGCCAAAAGCCGGCGTGAGCGATGTGTTTATCGAGGGTTTGCCCGGTATGCCGGATAACATCAGCTTTAATGGTGTTGATACCTTTTGGGTGGCGATGCCTGCGTTGCGAAGTAAAGAGATAGATGCATTGGCCTCGTACCCGTTTGTCCGCAAATTACTTGGTGGCTTGCCCGCCGAACTGCTCGTGCCATCTGATCACTATGGCTTTGTTGTCGGCTTAGGTTTAGACGGCAGTGTTAAATTTAATTTGCAGTCGGGCGCTGGCATTTACCATACGGTGACCAGTGTTAATGAGTACGATGGTCATATTTGGTTGGGTAGCTTGGCAATGCCTGCTGTGGCAGTGTTGCCGTTGCCTCGCACCATGGAGCAGCGCGAACCCGTGAACTAGCGTGATGGGCCGCGCTCGGTACGCAATATTGCTAGGCCATCCGGTCATTTTTGAAAATAATAATCGCTTTACGCTAGCGTCTAGTGACGTATCGCGAAAGAAGCTAAAGCACGCAAGTTGAGGGCGACGAGTGTCAGAGAGCAAACAGAAAAAAATCATCATTATTGGCGCGGGCTTCTCAGGCATGGGCCTCGCGATTCATTTGCAAAAGTCAGGTATTCGCGATTTTGCTATTTTGGAAAAGGCCGACGAGGTAGGCGGCACATGGCGAGAAAATCATTACCCCGGTGCGGAGTGCGATATTGCGTCAGCGCTGTACAGCTACTCCTTTGAACATAATGCCGATTGGCAATATAAATGGGCTGAGCAGCCGCAAATATTTGACTACCTTAAGGGTACGGCCAAGAAATACAATTTGTATGAACATATTCATTTCGCAACGGAAGTTGCTAGCGCAATATACGATGAACAGGGAAAATGTTGGCGCCTACGAAGCGTCGACGGCGAGGAGTGGTGTTGTCAGTTTTTAGTGGCCGCTGTGGGCCAGTTACATCACCCATTTACCCCTGAAATTCCGGGCCAGAGTGAGTTTAAAGGCGCGCAATTTCATTCCGCGCGCTGGCAGCATGATGTGGATCTTAGCAATAAACACGTCGCGGTTGTTGGCAATGCCGCCAGCGCCTTGCAGTTTATACCGCAAATCGCGCCGGAGGCGGCAAAGCTGACTGTGTTCCAGCGTGGCGCAAACTGGGTGATCCCCAAGCTCGATCGGCCCTACGCGGCATGGGAGCAATGGTTGTCGGCTCGGGTCCCGCTGGTGGCGAGTTATTACCGCTTTAGTATTTGGCTGCGAAATGAATTGTTGATATACCCGATAATGCAGGGCCGACGTTTACATTGCCGAATTGGCTTGTGGATGCATCGTCGCTATATTAATAAACATATTGGCGACCCAGTGCTACGGGCCAAATTAACACCTGATTATCCCATGGGCGCAAAGCGCATACTGGTATCTGATGACTATTACGCGGCGATGGCCAGGTCGAATGTTGAGTTGGAGGTTGACGGTATTGCGCAAGTGACAGAGCGCGGTATTACCACCACCGACGGCCGCGATATCCCAGCTGATGTGATTATTTACGGCACCGGATTTAAAACCAATCCGTTTTTGGCGCCAATGGATATACGCGGCGTTGAGGGCAGGCATTTGCGTGATGCTTGGCGTAGCGGTGCTCAGGCCTACTTAGGAATGATGACGAGCGGCTTCCCGAATTTATTTATGCTGTATGGCCCCAATACAAACCTTGGTCACAACTCCATCGTAATCATGGCAGAGTCTCAGGCTCGTTATATTTGCGAGGCAATTACGGCTTTAGATCGTGACGGTCACTCGGTGATTGAGGTAAAAGCCGAGGCTGAACAAGAATATAACAGTGAAATGCAGCGGCGCTTGGCCAAGATGGCGTGGAACGCGATTGAGGCGAGCTGGTATAAGGACGGCAATAAAATCACTAACAATTGGCCGGGTTCGACGTATGAATATATTCGCCGAACCCGGCGCTTAAAATGGAAGGATTATCAACTCACTTAGCCAATAGCGTAGGCGAGGGCGGCATCGCCCTCGTTGGTGAGTTCATAATACTCACCTTAGTTGCTTGGTGGGTTTGGTGCGACAGAAAACCTGACATTACTAGTTTGCCCGGCGTCGACATCTACCGGAATGGCGTTGGTGAAATTGATGTCGTCGTCACTGTCTGGCTCGTCGAAAGCAGACTGGCAGGTGAGTGCGACGCTGTAGCCAGCAGCAGTAGCTTCTACAAAGCCGATTTTGAAGGTATAGGCGCCACTATCATTTTGAGTGATTTCCGCACTGCTAATCGGTCTAGCTAAATCGCTTGTATCCCCCACCTCGGCTTCCGTTTCGGCATTAGTTTGATCCGCCGCAATGCTGGGGTCGTAGAAGTCTTCTGGTCTTTGGTTCGCTGAATTGATGTCGCCCTCATACAAATAGACGCTGTGTCCGCTCAGATCACTACACGCGTTGCTGGCAATGACGGTTGAGTCGACTGTACCCGCAATAGTGCCCACTTCGGCGTCATTCACTAACCGAAGTGCGGGGCGCAATAAGTAGTAATCTGCATTCGCCGGTTTGGTGAGTGCTTTGCGCAAAACAAAGTCGATTGTGAATGCCGCTTCACCGCCGGTTGGCGCTGTAAATCCAGAATTTAATAATAGTGATTGCTCTACATTGCTCGTGTTCTGCTGACCCGGAATAAATAGATCGGCTTCGTTCCCCAGTTTTGGTGATACCGTTGAATCGGGGTAGCCGCCGTCAATGAAAAGTCGGATCCACTGGTAGTTGCCTGCGGGTATGGTTGCATCGGAAATGATTGGTGTAGCGATATTTCCCGTTAGGTTGAGCAAGTTAGGGATAACCACCGGCTCGTTAAAATTGAGCTTAATTATATCGCCATCAGCGTGTTTGAGTTCTAGGCGGTTGAAGGTAAGTTTTACGCCGTCGACGGCGTCAACAGGCGCGTCGGTTACCGAGAAGGTTGCCGTGGACGTTTCGGCATGTGGTGGCACCGGATGGTTGGATGAGTCATTGCATGCGCTGACTAAGGATATGCCGAGGCCTAGGCTTGTAAATTTAATAATATTGTTGAGCTTAGGCGTTAATTCAAAACGCATAATTTCCTCCAATTTTTCGTCAATACCCGTTAAGTAAACGTTGGTTTCGACTCGTGAATGGACGCGCTCCCTGCTTTTTAATTTTTGCGATTTTCTCCTGCACATAAATTTGTGATTGTAACTTAATGAAAAAGTTTCAATTTTTTTAAAAATCCATCAACGTCAATCGATCTTGCTGGAGGTTTAGTGCCTGGAACGTTTGAGTGCGGGGTATTTGCCTAGAAAGTGCTGCTAAATCCAAGGAACTTTGAAGGTAAAAGACTGCATTTCGCACCGCGACACGATTCGGTGAATCGATGGGGAAGCTCAGCAGTCATTTATTTAGCTGGTTAGACCTTAGCAACAAAGGTGCTGGTGATGAAAGCGTAAATGAGATTCTATAAAACTGGCGATAAAATAATAACTATGGTCATAGCCGTCGTGATAGTTCAGCTGCAAGGGATAGGCTCGTTTCTTGGCCGCTGCCGCCAGTAAATGGGGTTTGAGTTGCTCGTTGAGAAACTGGTCATCATTGCCCTGATCGATAAGGGTTGGGAGCAGCTCTGTTGCCGTGCCCATGAGTTCGCAGCTGTCGTATGCTTTCCAGGTGTCTTTGTCATTGCCTAAATAAGCGCTAAAGGCCTTTTGCCCCCAGGGACAGTTAATGGGATTGCTTATCGGGCTAAACGCAGACACAGAGGTGTAGCGCTTCGGGTTTTTTAGGGCGATGGTCAAGGCGCCGTGGCCACCCATGGAATGACCGGAAATAGCGCGCTGAGTTGAGATGGGGAAATGCTGCTCAATGAGTTCCGGCAGTTCCTTAACGATATAATCGTACATATGGAAATGACGATTCCACGGCGCTTGGCTGGCATTTAGGTAAAAGCCTGCGCCTTTGCCGAGGTCGTAACTGTCGTCGTCGGCAACGTCTTCGCCGCGCGGACTGGTGTCGGGCGCGATAATGGCAATGCCGAGTTCAGCGGCGATACGCTGGGCGCCGCTTTTTTGCATAAAATTCTCGTCGGTGCAGGTTAAGCCAGATAACCAATAAAAAGCGGGCACTTTTACGCCAGTGTTGATTTGCGGCGGCAAAAATATCGCAAAGCGCATATCGCAATTTAGGGTGCTGGAGCGGTGGCGGTACTGCTTGTGCCAGCCGCCGAAAACCTTGTTGCTGCTGATGTTTTCAATGGTCATGGTGATTCGCACGACCTTGCAGCCGTGCGCCTTATGGGCTGTGTTGGCTTAGTAGTGAATTACCGAGCGGATACTTTTGCCTTCGTGCATTAGGTCAAAGGCCTCGTTAATGTCCTCTAGCGGCATCGTGTGGGTGATGAAGTCACTTAACTTAAACTCCCCAGCTAAATAGCGTTCAACGTAGTCTGGTAGTTCTGAACGACCGCGCACACCGCCAAAGGCGGTGCCGCGCCAGACACGACCGGTTACCAATTGAAAGGGACGGGTTGAAATTTCTTGCCCAGCACCGGCCACGCCAATAATAATCGACTCTCCCCAGCCCTTGTGACAGCACTCTAGGGCCGACCGCATAATATTGACGTTGCCAATGCACTCGAAGGAATAATCGACGCCGCCGTCGGTCATTTCCACAATTACTTCTTGGATTGGCTTGTCGAAATTTTTGGGATTAATGCAGTCGGTCGCGCCGAGCTTGCGAGCTAGCTCAAACTTACTCTCGTTAATATCAATGGCAATGATGCGGCTGGCTTTGGCCATTACCGCGCCAATGACCGCAGAAAGCCCAATGCCGCCCAAACCAAAAATAGCGACGGTGTCGCCTTCTTTGACCTTGGCAGTATTCATGACCGCGCCCATGCCCGTGGTGACGCCACAGCCAAGTAGGCAGACTTCTTCGAGGGGCGCCGCGGGGTTAACTTTGGCCAGGGATATTTCTGGCAATACCGTGTATTCCGAGAAAGTGGAGCAGCCCATATAGTGGTAAATTGGCTGGCCATCTTTGTAAAACCGGGTGGTGCCGTCGGGCATCAGGCCCTTGCCTTGGGTTTCACGGATTTTCTGGCAGAGATTGGTCTTGCCCGATTTGCAAAATTTGCACTCGCCGCACTCTGGCGTGTAGAGGGGGATGACATGGTCGCCGACGTTCACGCTGGTGACGCCTTCACCAATCTGCTCAACGATACCGCCACCCTCGTGACCGAGAATCGCCGGGAAGATTCCCTCTGGGTCATCGCCAGAGAGCGTGAATGCATCCGTATGGCATACTCCTGTAGCGACAATCTTGATTAATACTTCGCCCGCTTTGGGCAGCATGACATCCACTTCTTCAATTTTTAGTGGCTGGCCGGGGCCCCAAGCAACAGCGGCTTTGGATTTAATGAATTGCTCAGACATGTCGATTTCTCTCAATAGCGTGAAAGTGGTGGTCGGTTTCTGAGTGCCATTGTAATTGTTTCTGTATAAGTGATAATTACGGTTAAATGCAAAACACTTTTACGAGAATGTAATAATGACTCAGTGGCAGGGGGTGGCTGAATTTGTGGCGGTGGCCGAGACTGGTAGCTTTACCGCTGCGGCGGCACGCTTGGCCGTGTCGGTAGCGCAGGTAAGTCGACAAATCAGTGCGTTAGAGAATCGTCTGGGGGCTAAATTGTTTTTCCGCAGCACCCGTAAGGTGGTGATGACTGAAAATGGCGGGGTTTATTATCAGCACTGTCGCAGTTTAATGGATGGTCTTGACGAGGCGGAGCGCGCGATTTTAGACCTGCAAACTACGCCGCGGGGTAAAATTAAGATGACGGCACCCACCACGTTTGGTGAGGAAAGTGTCATGCCGCTGGTTAATGACTTTCTGTTACTTTACCCAGAGCTGGAGCTGCACTGTGATTTAAGCAATCAGCTTGACGACCTTGTTACCCAAGGATATGACGTGGCGATTCGCATTGGTAACTTAAGTGACTCGGCGATGATGGCCAGAAAGCTTGCGGCGCGCACCCGCTTTGTTTGCGCGGCGCCTGAATATTTAGATCGCTACGGTATTCCCCACTCGCTGGCTGAGTTGGAACAGCATAATTGCTTGGTGGGGGCGTCGGATTTCTGGCGTTTTGAGGAGGGTGGAAAATCTCGCAATGTTCGGGTGTCGGGTCGCATCCACTGTAATAGTGGTTACGCGCTGGTTGATGCCGCCTTAAAAGGCCTCGGTGTGATTCAATTGCCGGACTACTATGTTCAAGCGTATCTCGACGAGGGGCGTTTGATTAGCCTACTCGATCACTACCGTGAGCCTGAGGAGGGCATTTGGGCGCTGTTTCCCCATAATCGCCATTTGTCGCCCAAAATTAAACTACTCGTTGACTTTCTGGCTAGGGGGTTTGGGGCGTCAGGCGCTGTTTAATGCCTAGTATGAAGGCAATTGAACGACGACATGCCGCTTACTGGACCATTGGGCGGTGTCTAGCTAGGGGATTTTTAGTCGGGTTTTGTGGTATTTTGAGCCCGACTGAAAATACAGTGCACACAGGGACTAATTGGAGTTGAAGATGTTTAAACTTGGTGGATATCGCGCACTTAATACTTGCGCTCTCGCTCTTGTGGCTATGGTGGCGAGTTCATCGCTATCAGCGCAGACGGTGCCTGTGGTGGCCGGAATCGTACCCAGTAGTAGCGAGCTTCTCGATATTGGTTTGGTTGTTGGCGGCGATATGCTCCGTGGTAGTCTGCTCGATGATACCCTGAGCCTGCCCGGTGCGGGCGTGGTCCTTGGTGGTTCGCTGCTAGATACTGTTGGCTCGCTGAGCCTACCGACGAGCTTGCCGGTAAATACAGGTGTACTGGAGCTTGTGGATATACCTGCGCAGGCGCTGTAATAAGCGATTATAGGCTTTCTAGCATTGCCCGCATTTTATCTTTGATAAGATTGATTGCTTTGTAGGGTCTGAGCATCACCTTAAAATCGGCAATCTTACCGTTTTCATCCCAGTGAATCATGTCGACACCGTTTACGGTGACGCCGTCCACTTCCACAACAAATTCGAGAACGGCGTTTTGGCCGTCTACGACTTCGCGAACATAGTGAAAACTGTCGTTGGCCAAAACATGAAAGGCGGCGCTTAGATACATCTTGGTCACGTCTTTGCCCACTTGCGGGCTATGCACAACGGGTGAATGAAATACTGCGGTGTCAGCGAGAAGGGTGTCTAGGGCGGTGGCGTCTTTAGCGCTAATAGCCTGGTGCCATGCGGCGAGGGGGCTGTTCATTTTGGCGCTCCGGTTTGAGGTGACAGCAGCCTAAACTACAGCAGTGAAACCGGCCGGGCAATGCTCCAGAGAGTATTGCCCGGCACAGTCTTAGCCGTGTAGACCGTGTTCGATCGGGCACTGGCCGTTAGCCAGCTTTTTGGCGCGCGCTACGAGTGTCGCTTCCATCGTTTCGCGGCCAATCATAATGACAAAATCTTCCTTGCGTATTCCATCTAGGGCGAATGCCGCTAATTCATCTAAATCTTGAACTGGCAGTTCAACGCCAATTTCTTTCATGCCCGTCATGAATTCGTCAAAGGTCATTTCGCCGCCAGCGGGGGCTGGCTTCTCGCGCGCTAATTCGGCGGGACGGTTGCGGCGCGTGGTCCAAATTCCGGTTGGCAAAATGCCGCCAGAAGGGTAGAAAATACAGGCGCGGAGCTTGGTGTTTTGGCCGACAAGCTGGGCGTTTAGGCATTCGGTCATAATAGACACACCGGCTTTGCTGCAGGCGTATACCGACTGGTCGGCGAGGGGGGATATGCCGCCATCGCCCGACGAGGTATTCATAATTAAGCCGGGTTCGCCCGACTCAATCATTCGCGCCACAAATGCTTGAATACCGTGGGCAACGCCCCGTAAATTTACCCCTAATACCCAGGCCCAGTCGTTGGGGGTGGTGTCCCAAACATTGCAGTTTGAAACGCTAACGCCGGCATTGTTACAAAGAATATGGCAGGCACCAAACTCCGCAAACACAGCATCGGCGAGGGCGGTGACCGACTCCGCTTTTGATACATCGGTGACAATGGCGCGTACCACGCCGCCGTTGGCACTAAGCTCGGCGGCGGTTTTATCCAATGCTGTTTTTTCGACATCAGAAAGCACTACCTTGGCGCCTCCAGCGAGAAACGCCTTGGCCAGTGCCTTGCCTATGCCGCTAGCGCTGCCGGTAACGACAACGACTTTATCGGTGAAATCTTGCATCTTTGCTCCCCATTTATGGTTTTTATCCTGGTTTAATTTCGACCTTGCTGAAGCGCTATTACTGGGCGCTTCTCCGTATATGGCTTGAAGTAACCATAATATAAATTTACACCATAGTGTAGTTATTTTCAAAGGGCTTTATGAAGGCCGTCTTGGTAGGGGGCATAGCGACTGTGCGGGACCATAGAACGGCCCCGCTCGGGATAGCGGCAGCGAGGGCGTCAATACGTGTTAGTGAACTATAGATCCGAAGCGATCGTCTTGTGGGCAGCTCATATGCAAATGATCCTGCCCATTCATCAGCTCCATAAATGCCCCGTGCTGAAGATGGATTAAGTGTTCGTGGTCACCGCTCTCGAGGTAAACGTCTTTGGCGTGATTGAACTCGACTTCCCAGCTAACGGGCAGGCCATAGACTTGGCCGAGAGCGGGAACCGCGCCAATTTCACAGTCGTCGAAAAGCATGGCGACTTCGCGCTCCGTTGCCAGGCGGTAGTTGCCGTGCATGTGGGCATTGACGCGCTCGAGTATGAGCCGATGGTTTGCGGGAATCACGCACATGCGGTAGCGGTCGCCGTCGTGCAGTATTACTGCCTTGGCAATTTGCGAGGGCGGTAGTTTCGCCATGCGTGCGCTTTGCATGCTATTGCGGCTATGGGCGTGGCTGACTAGGTCAAAATTAACCCCAATTTTATTGAGGTGGGCGGCGATGCGTGGAGACATACTCACGGTTTTATCCTCCGGCGTTTGCAAGAAACGCATTCATTAGTGCCATTAAAATATAGTTTGGCGCGGGGCAGCTTGTCCAAGAAGGGAATCATGTTATGCCAGAGCTTTATAATGCTAAGCGCTATAAGCATTTGGATGCTGGGGTGTTCGGTAATACTTTTTTGAATGGTCTCGCTTCCGCGGCAGAGAATAGTTTACTTTTTGCTACATAATTAGCGTTTGTAATATTAGCGTCATCACTACGTAACATTTATGCACGATAATTTGTCCTTTCATGGCAGCTGGATTTCTGCCTTTTTATTTTAATATTATCTGCAAATACGGAGTGTATATGCGTTTAAATTGCGTGGGTGTTAAGGCAGTTCAGTTATTGCTGGTGTCGCTTTCTATGTTGTTATCGACAATATCGGTGGCCGATGAGCCCGTACAGTTGCTTGAAGAGGTCACCGTAGTGGGCGCTGTGCGCGGTAGCTCGACGATAGTGATTGCCGATATTGATGTGGCGGGCGACGAAAGTCTCGATGACATGCCCTACGTCTACGAATAGTGCAATTACGCCTACATTAAACGTTGTTGAGCTTTGTTCAGCGACGTTTAATGTGCATTGCAGATGTTATTTGTAGCGTATGTATTTTTTCATTTATTTTTAACACTTCGCTTTGTTCACCGCTGCTAATACCCAGTGCAATATGACCCGCAGTAAACCTACCTAAGCCGCTATCGAAGCTCTGCCACTGCTCTCCCGTCCAAGCCTGCACCCAGGCGTGGGGAACAAACACATATTTGCGGCCTAAAAAACGCTCATTATTATACGCTAGGCCAAATATGACACGGCTTGGAATACCGGCTGCACGCGCAAGCGACGCTAATAAAAGCGCGTGTTCAGTGCAGTCGCCTTGTTTGCTGTGGTATGCCTCCAGAGCAGTGGCGTAGCCGGAATAGGTGGCTTCACTATTCATGTGCCGACTTACAAAATGGCTGAGACGGCGCATTTTTGCAGCTGGGCTTATGTTCCTTTCGCCGAGTACATCGTCAACTGTGGTATGAAAAATGGCATTGTCACTGGCGAGCCAATAATTTGTTTGTAAGTAGGTGTTGAGCAGTGCTGGGCTGAGCGAAGTTTCGGGTGCACAATCGGTGCAAACGGTAATTTCTACGCCGCCGTTAATTGGAGTTACCGTTTGTTCAGTGGTGCTCGGTGGTGTGTCGGAAAATTCGCCGAGGAGCTGGTAGCGAATTTTGCCCCGCAGCGCCGCGTCACTGATTTTATAGGGCGAGGCTATGAGTTGACGATACACATGGGTAACCGCCTGAAAATCCGCTGTGGCACATTCATAGCTGCAATTTTCAATGCGCAATTCGTCGCCGCCGGAGCGACTGATCGCAGTTAATGGCCGAAATGCCGTGTCGGTAAAAATTTCGCTGTAGCGGGCTTGATTCGTCATGACCTGACGTTGAATTTGCCAGGCATAGGCGGGCTGGTCCGCTGCGGTATAGGGTTTGACGATCAGTTGAATTTGTTCAAATTGTTGGCTGCTAAAATTCCAAGTGAAATAGGTGAATGGCGATGTTTGTCCTGCGCCGGTTGCTAAAACCTGACGCAAACCCTCGGGTAAAAAGAAGGGTTGGGGTATCGCATAATCGGTGGTATTGCCGGTAAGGTCATTCTGTATTAAGTGCAGCACGTTCGTGTCTACAACTGCGCGCATATTGTGATTGGTCGTGGCTGAGCTGACACGCTTGCTAATTGATATTGGCGCACCCTCTGGGCTTTCTCGGTACTCTAATACCGTTGTTGTCGTTGCATCAGCTGCGCCGGGCTGACTAAGGGTAATCACCAAGGTTTCTTTGTTAATGATTTCGTCTTTTGTGACGTGACGCTCCAGGTGCCGGTAGCCGAGTTTACTACCCGCCAAGCTCAGGGTCTGCCATTGCTCGGCTTCTCCCCAGACGGTGGCGCCGCTAACCATAAGAAATAAGCCAGCCGCCGCACTGAGCCAGTATTTGACGGTGTTTTGGGGCGCGTGCATATGCTAGGTTTCTGAGCGGAGCAGCTTGGTGCACTGCAACCAATCTCGGCTGAGTTTAACCACTTGCTCGCAGTCTTCCTGTAAGGCCATATGTCCGGCGCCTTTAATAACACCGTGACTAACAAAGGGCGATAGTCGCTTTACTCGTCGCTCAAACTCCTTGGCCTTGTGCAAATACGAGTGTTCAGCCCTAAGCACCAGGGTGGGCACCTGAATATTGCGCAGTGCCTGCCAGGGAGAAAAAGTGTGTTTGAAATTGTGCGCTTCCCACTCGCGGTTATAGCTCAGCTTATACTGCCCGTCGGCCTGTTCAATGAGCCCTGCTTGGGCATATTCATTAAACGCGTCTGCTGAAAAGCGTCGGTAGGCCGCTTTGTTGCGATGGTAGTCTATAAATGCCTGGCGGTCCGGCCACAGCTGTTGGCGGTTTTGGGTGCGCTTCACCAAATTTAATCGGCCCATCAGTTCGGTGGGGGCAATGGCTGCCACGGCGGGTAAAAAGCGGCCGGGGATGGTGGCGGGGTCAAACATCAGTAGCGCTTTAAAAAGCTCAGGACGTTTGGCGGCCGCTAAGGCCGAAACTGTGGCGCCAATAGAATGCCCCATGGCAATGACAGGGCGAGTTTGGGCGTGCTCTAAAAATGCAATAAGATCGTCGGCGTGCTGGCGCCACGAGAAGCCCCGAGGCGGCGGCTGGTGGTCCCAAACACCGCGATTTTCTAGGCCAATTATGTGGTAGTCAGATTGGAAGTGGGCGAGAAATGGCGTGTAGCTAGCCACCGGAAAGCCATTGGCTGCGGCAAAGTGCAGGGGTTCTTCACCGTGTCCGCCAGCTTGCCATATTGCCGGGCCGCGGCCGAAATCAGATTGTTGAGTATTTAACATGGCGGTTTATTGGCTGGGAATAGTAAGCCCTAAGCATACCATGGTCTTTTGTGCTGGGGAGAGGGGGCAGCCGCTTGCGCGCTTAAGGTAGGGTGGGGGAGCGGGGTCATTAAACGGTGAATATACAGTAATTGTATCGTTGAAATCCGCTATGGACGCCGCTGAGTATGGCGGGCTATGGTGGCGATTACTGGCGTAATGGCTTGTTCAAATGAGCAGAATGACGCGCCCCTAGGGGAATCCCCTATAAAGTTAAATGCTCTGCTGCCGTTAATAACATTACGTATGGGTGAACTAGCGGCCGAGAATGGCAAACCCCGGCGCTTTTACCAATTCACTGACCAAGATAGTCGGAGTTTTCTTTGGACATAGCAACGTTATTAGGCATGTTGGGTGCCCTCGGGGTCATCGTCACCGCGATTGTAATGGGGGGCAGCGCCAGTGGATTTATCGATACGCCAAGCTTACTGATTGTGGTTGGTGGGGGCTTGCTGGCGAACTTGGTTAAATTTCCCTTGGATCAAACGATGGGCGCATTTAAGGTGGCGTCGCGGGCGTTTGTGCACAAACCCACCAGTTCTGAAGATCTTATTGCAGAGTGTATGTCGATGGCCGGGGTTGCTCGCAAAGAGGGTTTGCTGGGTTTGGAGTCACTAGAGATCAGTAATGAGTTTCTCAATAAGGGTGTGCAGATGGCGATTGACGGCCACGACCCTGAATTTGTGCGCCGGGTGTTGAATAAGGAGATCAGCCAAACTATTGAGCGTCATGAAATGGGCGAGGCGGTTTTTAAAGGCTTTGGCGAGTCGGCGCCCGCCATGGGCATGATCGGTACCTTGGTTGGTCTAGTGCAAATGATGTCCAATATGTCTGACCCCAAGGCGCTGGGCCCGGCAATGGCCGTGGCCTTGTTAACAACGCTCTACGGCGCCGTTTTGGCAAATGTGGTGGCGCTGCCAATGGCCGAGAAAATGGCGTTTCGCACCGCCGAGGAACGTCGTAATCGGCATCTGATTTTAGAGGCGGTTGATGGCATACAAGAAGGGATAAATCCTCGGGTACTGGAGTCCTTGCTGCAAACCTATTTGCCAGACAATAAGCGTGAAGTTGAACCCAAGCCTGAGGAAGCCTAAGTGAACCTGGACGATGCGCCGAAGAAGGTATCTGCTGGCGCGCCCGCTTGGGTGCTCACCTTTGCGGATTTGATGTCGCTGCTACTGGCTTTCTTTGTTCTGCTGTTTTCATTCTCAGAAATGGATAAGCAGAAGTTTAAGGAATTGTCGGGGTCAATGAAGGACGCTTTCGGGGTGCAGCGGGAAATACCTGCATTTAAACCACCGATAGGAACCAGCATGATTGCCCGGGAGTTCAGCCCTGGCGCGCCGAAACCCACCGCTGAAAATCAAGTTCGCCAAGAAGCTATTCGTGAAATGCGCGACTTTGTAAAGGTTGAGGCCGACGAGGCGCTGAATGACGACCTTGAAAAGGTAAAAGCGCATCTTGCCGTGGAAATCAGCGAAGGCCTTGTTGAGGTGGTCGATGACGGTGAGCGAGTCATTATAATTCGGATTCGTGAGCGCGGTTCGTTCTCATCAGGAAGCGCCGATCTGTCGCCGGGGTTTGAGCCTGTACTGGCTAAATTAGGGACCCTGCTAAATGAAATTAAGGGCGAGATTGTGGTTGCCGGACACACCGACACCGTGCCGATCCATACCGAGCGCTATTATTCAAATTGGGATTTGTCGTCGGCAAGGGCGACTACCGTTCTGCGGGGCATTATCGAGGCCAGCAGTCAGCCGAATGAGCGCTTTCGGGTTATGGCCCACGCCGCAACAAGGCCTCTTGCGGACAATGAGACGGCTGAAGGCCGAGCGCGTAATCGGCGGGTCGAAATCTTCCTATTGCGCGGTGCCAAGCATGACCCGGCAATGGGCGCTGCCATTGGTGGGCGCGAAACCTCATTATTGAATTGAGTTGTAAGTTTTTAATTTAAAAGCTAAATTGCGTCATTAGAAATGTGACTGACATCTCGCAAAGGAATATTACGTATAGCATGCAAACCACTTTAATAGCTAAATGCACCCCTAGCAAAGGTAAACACGTAGCAAAGTATAAGGTGGATGTAATGACTATTCGTAAATTAGTATCTGTAGGTGTCGCCTCCGTTGTATTGTCTTTTGGCGTGCAGGTGAATGCATCATCGGGCTGGGAGTTAGAGGCAATCTCCAAGTCGACCGGTTACAGTGTGCATGGCCAAAAGGGCAGTGCAAATCAATTTGGCTTGCTAAAACACAGTAATACCTGTGGCGCTGATGAGCTGTACATTAGCTGGGCAAGCGACAGCGCAAATATTTGGTCGCTCGCCGGTCAAAAGGTTTCCCTCGCAGCGGATTTTGATGGCGTCGCCTTGGATATCCCTCTTGAGGTTATTTCGATCCGCCCGCTGAAGGGTAATCAGCATCAAGTAATATTTGGTCATTCCTTTGCTAACCCAGAGCTATTGGCGCTCATGACAGCGGCTGGCTCCGTCAATTTAATGATGACCTCGTCTGACGTCGCGCAGTATTTCACCGTGACGGGCGATAACTTCCCGCTGCAGGGCTTTGCGCAAGCGCGTTCAAAAGCACTTACGCGCTGTGAATCTCAGAGTGGTTGAAGGCAATACCAGCGAATGAAAAGGGCTGCCGTGGCATACGGTGGCCCTTTTTTTATGATTGCGCATGGTCTTCAGCTTTCGTTCAGCTAGCTCCTGATACCTTACAAGCACATTCAGGAGGAACTGATGATGACAAATACAACGGCACTAAAAGTAGAACACCCCGGTGTAATCCGTAACCTGCTGCTCACCGCCTTGCTTGCGGTCGCGGTTGCCGTGACGCCTAAGCAAGCTCACGCTGAGCATGCGGAGACAGCTGCCGCGGTGTTAATTGGCGCTGCAGTCTTGTATGCCGCCCACGACGCCCACAAATCAGAGAGAAAGTACGCTAAGCGCCATGCCCATGTTCACGACCGCCATTGTGGACACCATGTCGAATATCGACGTAACGATCATCATCGCTATGGTAATGCGCATGTGTATTACCAAAATCAATATACCCGAGATCGCCATTCAAGCTATTACGGCAAGCACCCGAAGTACGTAGAGCAACACCACGGCGGCAAGCACAGTAACAAATACGCTAAGAAGCATGATAAGCACGATCGTTATGGTCGGGATGACCATAAAGGTAAAAAGTATCGCCATGATGACCGTCATGCTAATCAATCGTGGAATACCCGGGTTAGAGTGAGTCAGGGCCACTAAGACCTTTGCTTACGACAACTCAAAGACGGAAGGATGTGGCGGCTGAAATAGGCCGCCATTTTTTTGCGCCGACATTTAGCCCTGCGCAGCCACTGTGATTTTATGCTGATAATAGTCGCGCTTACCGGCTAAAACGTTGATGCGGTCGATATCGTGTTCCGCCCAGTTGAGTACTTTTTTATCCATGACTCGGAACCAAAGCGGTGGAATATAAGCGAGCAGAAACATGGCGTAATAGCCGGCGGGGAGCTGCGGCACATTCTCGAAGTGTCTTAAGCATTGGTAGCGACGGCTGGGGTGGGCGTGATGGTCCGAATGGCGCTGAAGCTGAAAGGTGATTAAGTTAGAAATAAGTGAGTTTTGGTTCCACGAGTGCTGCGGTTGTGGCGTTTCGTAGCGGCCATTGTCCAGCTTTTGCCGTAGTAGACCGTAGTGCTCCACATAGTTTGCCGCGGTTAAATTGGTATGTCCTAGCAGGCTAGTGATCATGACAAAGGCTAATATTGTCGGTCCGCATAACAGGCCTACCGTCGAAAAAAACACAAAAGTAATGATGGCGCCGGGCAGTATTTCATTTTTGCTTGACCAGAACGACAGGCCTTTTGAATGCAGGCGCTCGGCTTCTAAGCGCCAGCCTCGCAGCCAGGTGCCAGGCATTTCTCTCAGCATAAAGCGGTAAAAGTTTTCACCCAATCGTGAAGAGGCGTGATCGTTGGGCGTGGCGACATCGCGGTGGTGGCCGCGATTATGCTCAACGCTGAAATGGGGGAGTGCCGCAATGCCGAGAGCAAGACTGGCTGCCCAGCGTTCCGGCCGATTTTTTTTGTGGCCTAATTCGTGGCCAAGGTTTAAAAATGCGCCGCCCAAGCCCATACAAGATAATGCAAGGGCAGCCAGCCCTAGGATTGATAGCTGTGCATACCACGCATAGGCAATGGCGCTAAACCACACCACAAGCGTGCCCGCCAAGGCGACAAATAAGGCCCAGCGAAAGTAATTGTCCGCATCTAAGGCGGGTACATCAGCTTCATCGTGGTTGTTGGGATCTTGGCCAGAAACATAGTCAAGCACGGGAATGGCGACATAAAAAATAATAAAGCCGAGGGCCAGCCACGCGCTATTGCCGGTTTTCAGTGCGGGAATGATACCAATTAAAGCCAGCCATGGCATAAAAAAGGCATTTATCATCCACAGCCAGCGAAACCGCTGAGTAAGGTCAGTAATTGAAAATCGCGATATTGTCGTTGCCATCGTTATCGTCCTTATTATGGGGCTTATATTGGGTTATGGCGTTTGCTCAGTGCACGCACTGACTTCTTACAGTACGCCTAGGGTGTGGCGAGTTAAATGTTGCTACTGACCGTGATTATTGTTAATTTCGGCCATTATGGATAAAAATAACAATCATTCGACCGCATCACACACTGGGCAGCGACCCGCACTGGGGCTCTTGATTTTATGTCAAACCCTAGAAGAGCTCGGACTCGATTACGAAGCGGCGAGTTTAATAACCGGTTTGAGCCGGAGCCAGCTGGAAACCCCTGGTTACTTGATTCGCTCAGAGCAAGAGCTTGCCTTTATTGAAGCGGCGCTGGCCGCGAATCCTCGGCCGGACCTCGCCTATCTGGTGGGGCGACGTTATCACTTTGGCGTTTTTGGTATTTGGGGCTTAGCCCTAATCTGCAGTGAAAATTTGCTACAGGCTTTTCAAATTGCACAGGAGTTTATCGAGCTAACCCACAGCTTTGTCGGCTTGGAGTTAAGCATTGACGGCACTGTGGCGAGCCTGGCGTTGCGCGACCACTACCCAGCCGGTGCCGTGCGCAATTTTGTGGTTGAGCGGGACCTGATTGTGACCTTGGTTATTGCGACCGAGGCGGCCGCTCAGAAAATACCGCTGCTATCTTTGGAGGTGGCGATCCCCGCGCCTGCGCACGCCAAAGAAATTGAGCGTATGGTCGGTTGCCCCGTGGCATTCAATGCTCGCCAAACTCGTGCGACCTTATCGAGTGATATATTGCAGATTGCCCTGCCTCAATCTAACGCGGTGACGTGGTCGGCCTGTGTTCGGCAATGTCGTGAACTCATTGCCCGGCAGCACGGCGAACGCAGCTTTACGCACCGCGTTGAGCGGGCAATTGCGGACACCGCATTTCAAGGTATTCAGGTGGTTGCCGACGCGTTGAGCCTGCCGGAGCGAACGCTGCGCCGGCAGTTACAGCATGAGGGCACGAGTTATCGCGCGCTAAGCCAGAAGCTGCGCTTAGAGTTGGCCCAGCAATTTCTTGCTGATGACAGTTTGCGGCTCGATCAGGTGGCTGAAAAGCTTGGTTACAGTGAGGCGGCTAATTTTAGTCATGCATTCAAACGCTGGAGTGGGCTAACACCGGGGGAGTATAGATACAGTACCCGCAATGTTAAAACTGAAAGTAATCTATAATGCCCAGCGTTAAAAAGAGGATTAAAGATGACAATAGCAGAACTGATTGAACGCTTGGCGCAACAGCCACTGGCATTTACTGAGGTAATGGCGGTAATCGACGACAATTACACGTTTACGCCGACGGCCTTCCAAAATGGTGAGCAGTATAATGAAGCGGGAACGAACAATGGTTCGTGTAAAATTTTCGCGTTTGGCGCTTTGCACCAACTAAGCGCGCAAGCGACGTTGAATGCCTTCGGGGATTTTTACACTAAGGACGTGCTGGCGAATCCGGACGGTGACGACCACGCCAATATCCGTAATTTTATGCGCAGCGCTTGGGCTGGCATTCGTTTTGAGGGGAGTGCGTTGGCGCTTAAATAGGCTAAAAACGGGGGTGCTTGACGGATAAATGTAAGCACCCATGCCGTTGCTTAGGCTAGCGCGTCGGCTTCGCTCACAAGGGGACGGTCGGTTCTGGTGCCGCGCATTATGTTGCCATCGGGCTTGTTGTCGGCGCCGCAATGACCGAGCATCACGTAGTCGTCGTGGACTTCGACTAATACGCCAACAAAGGGCATGTCACGCATACTGCCGTCGACTCGGTAGCTAACGAGATCACCGGGTTTAAAGGTGTCTGGATCAAAATTTAAATCAAAAGGGCATTTTTCGCCGTCGCTGCTTCCCATATTCATCATGGCTGATAATCTCTATTTATTGGTTTTCGGGCTTGAAAATTTAAGCGACAGTATAACAAATTTTTTACTTAGCGACCCCTGTTCTGGCGTGATTGTCTTGTATGCGGTGGGTTTGCTTGTCTCTTGAAATACCACAACAGGGCAATTGAGCGATGAAAATATTTAAACGATTATTCTTCACCGTAGCGGTGATCCTTGGTCTGGTCATTATTACGCCGCTGTTGCTTATTCAGTTCGGCCCAGCGGGCTGGGGCACTACCTCAAAAGTGATGCTCAATATGGTGTTTGGCTATGGCGGAGAAGCGCCCAGCGCCAGCGGGGTAAAGCAGCGCCTAGAGGTGGCTGACGGCTTTAGTGTGAGCCTTTATGCCACTGGCTTGGGAAAAATCCGCTTTTTGAAGGTGACCGATTCAGGCGATCTATTGCTTAGTCGGCCGCGTAGCGGCGAAATACTTTTGCTCGAGCGCGACGGCAATGGCGACGGCCTGCCAGATGGGCAGCGGGTGCTGTTGGCGGGCTTAACGCGCCCCCACGGTTTGGATATTGCCGGAAGCTGGCTGTATGTGGCGGAGTCCGACGGTGTTGGGAAAATTGCGTTTAATAGCACTGAGGGCGCGGTTTCTGGCGATTACCAGCGTATCGTCTCGGGTTTGGGGGACAAGGGTAACCACTGGACGAAGACGGTTCGCGCCTCCAGCGATGGCTGGCTATACCTTAGCGCAGGCTCCACCTGTAATGTCTGCGAGGAAGTGGATCAGCAGCGCGCCACCATAATGCGTTTTCGGCCAGACGGCAGCGAGTTCTCGATATACGCCAGCGGTTTGCGAAATAGCGTCGGCCTCGACTGGGCGCCTTGGGATAATAGCCTGTACGCGACGGATAATGGTCGCGACTTGCTTGGCGATGATATTCCCCCCTGTGAATTGAATCGCATAGAGGAGGGCGGCTTTTACGGCTGGCCCTATGTGAACGCGAGTACGCCAGACCCTGATCTTGGCGAGTTGAACGCCAGTGCTGTCGCGCAGAATATTCCACCGAGTCACGAATTCCGGGCGCACAATGCGCCACTGGGCCTTCGGTTCTTACGCCGTAGTGCGGTTGCTGGTTTTGAGCGAGCGGCGCTCGTTGCCCTGCACGGCTCGTGGAATCGCAGCGTTGCCGATGGCTATAAAGTTGTGTCGCTGCACTGGCAGGCCGATGGCAGTATTGTTGAAAAGGACTTTTTAAGTGGCTTCTTGCAGGGTGATACCTTGCTGGGGCGTCCAGTGGATATTGCTGAAGATCGCGACGGCACTATTTTTATATCAGATGACTATTCAGGCTCAATCTATCGTGTTGCGATTGGCGAGAATGGTGCGCCGGACCTTGCGCCAGGGGCATTAGCGCCGCCACCGCAGGGCCGCAGAGACAGTGGCTTGGCATCGTATACTGGCGAACAGCGCCGCGACTTGCTTGCGCGCGGGGAAATTGTGTACCGGAGTCACCCCTGCAGTAGTTGCCATATGAGCGGCAAAACTGAATCGGCTATTCCATTAGTGGGCTTAGCTGAGCGGTATACCGTCGCTGAATTAGCCGCATTTTTTACAGCGCCAACACCGCCAATGCCAGTATTTCCATTGAGCGCATCTGACCGTGAAGCCTTGGCGGTCTATTTATTGGTTCGGCAGTGAGGGTTTAAGCGGGCTATGGCTGGCGGTTTTCTTGAATTGATACGCAATTTAGGATTGTCAAAATGCGTATCAATTCACAGTGCGTATTGATACGTATCGAGAAAACTAAGCAATTTCGTTAGTGTTCTGGTGAGCGATATAAATACGTAAGCTCTAGATGTTATAGCTCGTTTTGACTAGTCTGTGTAATACGGATATTCCACCTTTTAATAATGCGCGCGTATTGCCAAGTGGCAATGGCAGCAAAGGGCTGGCTGGCAGGGTGCTGGGCCCGCATTTACATCACCTATGTTGTAATGCAAATAGTTTGAGGCAAATCAATGAAAAAATTGAATGAAGGTTTCACCTCTAAGGGGGCGTTAAAGCGCAAACAGGGCGGTTTTGCCCTTGCCGCTGAATTAACGCTGATGAGTTCTATTATGGTCGCTGGTGTGACTGTTGGGATGACCACGCTGCGCGACTCTTTATTGGCCGAAATGGAAGATACTGCTGAGGCGATTGGCTCTTTAGATCAGAGCTTTTCTTATGCCGGCGTACGCAATGGTCATGGTACCGCGGCAGCGGGCGGCTCGGGCTTTCGCGATGCAATTGATACTAATGCTGGTGATGGCGTTGGCTTTGTCTTTGTGCAGTCAGATAATGTCGAGGGTGGCCTGTAGTTGATTGCACCAAAGGTAAATGACTAAGGCGCCTGCGGGCGCCTTTTTTGTTGTTTGGTCGCGCTGTAATTGTGCTGCGAAATACCGGCGTGGTGTTTAATGCGCAATGCTGAGACATGAGCTATCGTCGCCATTGCGTTTGCGCGTGGGGCCTGACTCGGCTTGCTGCGCTTAATTATCATGCGCGAGCAGCGCTAGGTCTGGCAAAAAATGCGCAGGGCTTCTAAGTCTTAACTTGCTGTATTCCCTAGTATTAATATTTATCGTTGGTAATGGCGAGGCCCCGGCACGGCTTGTCCTTGTCCGCAATTTTAGCCTAGGGCTACGATACAGCGGGAGATCGTAGTAAACTTGGCGCCGCCAGAATTCCTCAAGAAAGATAAGTGCCATAGAATTTTGGAATGCTATGTGCTTCGCTACGGTGCCTAGCGCAAGGATTGCTTGGTAGGTATCGAGTTAAAAGCCCCGTGTTTGTGTAGAAATCGGATGTAAAAAGGAACCGTAATGAAATCCATTTTCCCGTTAATATTCGCCACCTTATTTTTATTTGCCTGCGCAAGTAACGAAACCGTGGTGTATTCAAATGGATTCAGTTTTGCCAATTACGATTATGTTGTTATCGAGCGCGATACCAATAGCGCGATATACGGTATGGACCTTGAATTTGGTAATATGATTGGCGCCTTCAATATGGCCGTGGTGGGTTCTAAAGAAATTGAGAATCTGCCCTATGAGGCAAAAAAGCGTACGCTTGGCGTTCAATTGTCGGTTAGCGGCAGCAGTGAGCGTATTATGCTGGGAATATCCTTCCAGGACTTTATTACCGGTCGCACAGTCGCGACCATTGGTTCTACCGAGAAAGGCGACTTATTTGATCGCGATGATCGCACCGAAATTTTTGATCTAGTGACCGGAACGGTTGTTGCGGCTATTAAGCGAGACAAACAGCTTAATGTAGAAAATGGTCGCAGCCTTGATCGCAGTCCGCCGATGGCGGTTACCGCGCCGCGTTACAATGAGCGAGATGACCGCAATAGCGATACCGAAGAGTGGCGCTATGAATCTTCTGCGGAAAAGGCCTACACCTTGACCCCAGATTTCTCTGAGTAATTCCATTTACTATCACCCACCCCGACTAGCGATAATGTGCGCATCGCATTGAATCCTTGAGCGCGGGGTATCCGTCACAGCCATATTGGTCTTGTGCTAACTTAATGTATTTGCCTAGGATCTCTAGCTATGAATGCGCTTGATTTTACGACTTCTATTCTCGCCAGCAGCGTCCGTGCCTGGCGGGGCACCACGGCATTTTCACGCCGTGCGAAACAGCCGGAAAAGCTACTTGAGCTCTACGATATTGAAGGCTGCCCGTATTGCCGCCTAGTGCGGGAAGTACTGTGTGAATTAGATATTGATGCCATGATTTACCCCTGCCCTAAAGGTGGTATGCGCTTTCGTCCTGCCGCGCTCGATATTAGCGGTGTTAGTCAATTTCCGTTGTTGGTCGATCCCAATACGGGCGACGCGATAGTCGAGTCAGCGGATATTATCGCCCACCTTTATCAATATTATGGTGGCGGTAAAGTAGCTGGCGCTAAAGGGCTTGGCAGGCAGGTAGCCGTCGCCAGCTCCATGTTGGCCACAGCGTACCGCTCTGTTGGTCGCGCGCGTGGGATGTATGCGAAAAATGCTGAGGCCCCGACTCAGCCTCTTGAACTCTACAGTTTTGAATCTAGCCCTTATTCGCGGCCGGTGCGTGAATTACTGTGCGAGTTAGAAATCCCGTATCGCCTGCGTAATTTTGCCAAGTCGCGCTGGCAAGAAATGGGGCCGCCTTTGGTGCGGGCCAAGTTTTTCCCCGACGCGCCCATTAGCAGCCCAAATCGCATTCGACTGAACGAGTTAACTGGCCGTTCTCAGGTGCCTTACTTAGTCGATATTAATACCGGCGTTGGGATGTTCGAGTCGACCGATATCCTCGCTTATTTACAGCAAACCTACGGGCGTTAAATCGAGTATTGCTGGGTGCAGAGCCTAACTGCCGCATGTTGTCTATGCGGCAGTTTTGGTAGATGTGGCCACAATTCTTGAATATCGGCGCGAATTAGTGATAATTGGCCGCAAAGTAAATCAGCATGTGGGGGCGTTATAAGCGCAATTTTCTTGCTGGGCGGTATCTTCTTGCTGTTGGGCTTCGTGTCGGCTTACGTGGCTCGCGATAGGGTATCTTGGCCTGGCGGTGTTTAAAGTGGTCTGAATGCGGGCACAATAATAAAGGTGACTATGAATTCGGTTTCAGTAAAAAGCTCGCGCTTACAGGCAGTCCTCAGCGAATTGGCGCTAGGGAATGCTGAGTTGAGCCACAAGAATTTTGCTGAAAAGCTAGGCCAGCTAATCGACCTGTCTGGCTCTATTGCCCTTGCTGAGTCGCTGCGGGGCCTGCAAAAGCTTGAGTTCACGCCAGCCACAAGCGATGTGTCGGCACTCAAAAGCAGCTTTTTAACAAACCGCGCGGAAATGCTGGCTTTTATTCTTAATAGCTTTATTACCGAACTCCATGAAGGCCAAGACAGCTCCGCGCCGTTTATACTGCCGCGCGCCAATGCCGAAACCTTGGCGGACCCAGAAGCTGGCTTTCAAGCGTATCAGCGCTTTTATAATTTACATCAAAGTCAGCTCGATCACCGGGTACTGGTGTTGCGTCGACAGCTGCAAGAGGCGCTTGCCGGGCAGTCACCACAATTAGCGCAATTGGCCGAATTGGATCGTAGTCTCGCCGATAAGCTGGGCGACTATACCCGCAAGGTATTTGCGAGTATTCCACGCTTATTAGCTCAGCGGTTTTATTATTTGAACCGGCAATACCGCGCAGTACAAGAAGCTCAGCGCAGCGCCGCAGATGACACCGGTTTGAAGCTGGAGTTAGAGCCAGAATTGATGAGTGACAGCCCAGCGCTGTGGATGCAGAAAGGCGCTTGGCTCGATAACTTTTTCACCGAAATGCAGGGCTTATTACTGGCCGAACTAGAGTTGCGTCTCATGCCTGTAATGGGCCTGCTGGAAGCACTAGAAGTAGAGGTAGAAACACAAAAATGACGAGAACTCTGTCGATAGTCGCCTTTGTTTTAGGCGCAATTATAGTTCTGTGGATGGCATCTGCGTTTGTTGGTAGCAATTTATTAGCGCTGGGTGTCACCCTATTAATTGCCTTTGCCTATACGGTCGGTTTTGTCGAGCTAGTGCGCTATCAGCAGGCAAGCTGTGCCCTAGATGCCTCGTTGAGCGCGGCGGGCGACGCGATTGATGACTTAGATAAATGGTTGGCCAATGTGCCGGCGGTGTTGCGCAATGCGGTTGGTCAGCGGATTCAGGGTGAGTATGTTGGCTTGCCCGCCCCAGTGCTGACGCCATATTTGATCGGCTTGCTGGTGATGCTGGGTTTGTTGGGCACCTTTATTGGTATGGTCGATACCTTGAAAGGTGCGGTGTTAGCGCTGGAGGGCACCACCGAGCTCGAAGCTATTCGCACTGGCTTAGCGGCGCCAATCAAGGGCTTGGGTATGGCCTTTGCTACGTCGGTTGCCGGGGTTAGCGCCTCGGCGATGCTGGGCTTTATTTCGACGCTGAGTCGGCGCGAGCGACTGCAGGTGTCGCGACAGCTCGATAGTCGGATGCGTTCGGTGTTTAAACATTACTCCCTGAGTCATCAGCGCAGTAAAAGCTATACCGCGATGCAGCAGCAAGCGGCAGCCCTGCCGGAGGTTGCTCAGCAGCTTAGCGAATTGGCAAGTCGGCTCGGCCAAATGAGCGACGATTTAGGTAATAAGCTCATCGCGGGACAGCAACAGTTTCACGCCGCTGCGCAAGCCCAGTACCGCGAGTTGGCGCAGTCAGTAGACAACTCCTTAAAGCAAAGCTTAGCCGACAGCGGACGCTTGGCGGGTGAGAATATCGCTCCGGTGGTGCAGGCGTTTGCGCAGGATATTAGTCGCGAGTTACAGCAGACCCAGCGGCAGCTCAGTGCGAGCGCCGAAGCACATTTAGACGGTTTGGGCGGCAGGTTTGTTAAAACAGCGGAGGAGCTTAATACTGCCTGGCAGCAGGGCATAGCCGATCAGAAAGCCAGCAGCGAGCGCTTGCTTGCGAAGATCGATGATGGTCTGGGTGCGTTTAACACGCAGTTTAGTACAGCGACCAGTTCGCTATTAGATACCTTTAATCAGGTGAGCAGTGACGGCTTGGCGCGGCAGCAGGCGGCTGAGCAGGCGCGGTTAGAAAACTGGTCAGCCGTGTTTAATCACAGCGCCGACTTATTGCGCGACAGTGCAGCGCAGTTGGCGAGTAATGCACACAGCGGTTCTCAAGAAGTGGTGGCGGAGTTCCGCGACCTAGTTAAGACCTCCGAGCAGCTCACTCAAGCTCGTATCGCCAGCGAAGACAAATGGTTGAAAGACTATCAGCAGCGTATGGCTGAGCTGGGTAATACTCTGACGACTGAGCTGGGCAGCCTTCGGGATGTTGAAGAGCGTCGCGGCGAGGCGGCCGTTGCGCGCTTGGCAGAATTACAAGGGGCGGTAGCCCAGCACTTGGCGACCTTGGCCAATGCCTTAGAAGAGCCGATGGCTAGATTGATTGAATCGGCGTCGGAAACCCCGCGAATTGCCGCCGAGCTCATGACGAAATTGCGAGCGGAAATGAGCGACAATATTGAACGCGACAATAGCTTGCTGAAAGAGCGCAGCGAATTACTGCTGCAGCTCAACAGCCTGTCTGAGTCGTTACACGCTTCTGCGTCAGGTCAGCGCGAAGCCGCCGAAAATATTTTGAAAAATTCCGCCGAATTACTCGACAATATCGGCAGTCGCTTTACTGATAAAGTGAGTGATGAAACCGGTAAACTCGCTGAAATTATCAATCACTTTGAGGGCAGTAGTGCTGAGTTGGCCAGCTTAGGCGAGGCGTTTAGCACGGCGGTGGCCTTGTTTAGTGAGTCTAATAATAGCCTTATTGGCACCATGGCCTCGATTGAATCAGCCCTGAGCAGTAGCACCGAGCGCAGTGATGAGCAAATGGCCTATTACGTTGCTCAGGCGCGGGAAATTATCGACCACAATATGTTGTCTCAGCAAGATATTATCAGTCAGTTACAGCAGCTCAGTGGCAAGGCGGTTGCCCAAGCGGGTGAGCGGGCGTGAGTATTTCAGAGCTGGACGACGGCTTAGATCAAGAACCGCCGATCTGGGCGATCTTTGGCGACTTAATGACCGGCCTTGTTGGGGTGTTTGTTCTCCTGCTGGTGTGGACCTTGGGTTTTCAGCTGGAATTATCGCAAACCCTAGAGCAGGAAATCCAAAAGCGCGAAGTGGCCGAGCAGCGTCGTCAGGCCTTGGAGGCGGCCCTTGCCGACCCCTTGGCGACCGGGCGAGTGACCTTGCGTGATGGCCGCATTGGTATCAGCGGCAGTGTGTTGTTTTCTTTAAACTCGGCTGAACTGCAAGAGGAGGGGCGGGCGCTGCTCCATACTTTGCGGGCGCCGCTGCAAGTGTATTTGACCGACAGTGAGCAGCTATTAATGGTCAGCGGCTTTACTGACGATCTGCCAATTCAGCAGGGAAATCTGCACTTTAGCGATAACTGGGAGCTGTCTGCGCAGCGCGCCTTGACGGTAACTCGCGCTTTAATCGAAGAGGGGATGCCACCGAGTATGGTGTTTGCGGCGGCGTTTGGCGCCCAGCAGCCGGTGGTGGCGAATGCCGACAGTGAGAGCCGTTCGCAAAACCGGCGAGTGGAAATGGCACCAGTGCCACGGGTTTCTGGCGACAAAGCCGCCCTCAGCTCAGGGCCGTGAACACGCCATGAATAGCGACGCGCTCATCCATAAAATCAGTGAACTGCGGACGGCGGGAGCCGACCAATTTGACCCGGTACGCTTTCGTTACATTGAAGCGTTGGCATTGCGTGCACACGGTTCGCGGCAGCCGCTGGGGCAGCGACTTACTGAAAAAAGTGCAGCTTCTTTAGCCGATTACTTGGCTAGCCGCGGCGCAATTCGGGCCGATAATAAAGCAATTAAATCGCGCCCAGGCACCGCCACTGTCGCGTCTTTAGCGGCGTTGCGCCGAGCGCTGGACGCTAGCCAAACCCGCCCGACTGTGGGTGCGAGTGATTTTGAACAACAACTGCAAGATCAAGAGGGTGAGCTGCTACAGGGCGCATTATTTGCGTCCTCACTCGGCAACGAAGCGGCCGCTGAGCCGCTTTCAGATAATGTTGATGTCGCGGTTAAGCCATTAAAATCCAGTCAAAGTTTGCGAGTGCATCAGCAGCGCCGCGCGGCAGAAAAGCGTGTTGAACTCGCCATAGCGGAAGGGCCGGAAAGCCCTGGCCCACTTAATCCGCAAATGCTCGCAATTAAAGCCCTGAGCATAATGCGCGACATCTCTCCGCATTATTTAAATCGCTACGTGGCGTATCTTGATACTTTGTTTTGGGTGGAGCAGTTGGACAATGCCGCGAGTACCAAAGCCGACAAGAAAAACAGCCGGGTAGGCAGCCGCGCGAAGGCCAAGAAAAAGTCTGTATAGTCGCGATGCCGGCAAAGCTCGCCATTGCTAAATATGACTTGCCTCGCTTAATGTTTTTCTTTTACTATAATTTGACACGCGCATTTTTATTACGAGTTCAAATTTAATGCCTTTCATTTGTCCAGCCATGTTTGCCTCGGTCCAGCACAAATTAGTTGTGCGCTGGGCGCGTTGGGGTGTGGCCGAGCAATGATGTAAACCGATTTAAAACAACATTATTCAAAGGCCGCAGACATTCCGCTGCGGCCTTTGTCGTTTTAGGCCCAGCAGAAATCTACGGCAAGTATGCAAGGACAGCACAATGCTTGTACGTTTCACCTATTTACTGGTTATTGCCATTTGGGCAACGACGCCGCTGGCGATTAAATTGGGCGGCGATTCCCTTACCCCGATAGCGGGGCTGACGCTGCGTATTGCTTTGGCATTTATGGTGGGCAGTCTCATTTGTACTATTGGCGGTTATGCCGGATTGGCTATTCGTCGCCACTGGAAACTTTATGCTGCAGCGTCGATTAGCTTATTCCCCAATATGGCATTGGTATACATCGCGGCGCAGAGTATTTCGTCGGGCTTAATTGCCCTGCTGTTTGGCCTAACGCCGTTTTTTACAGCGGTATTGGCCAAGCCAATTCTCGGCGAAAATATGCTGCAGCCGCGAAAATTGCTGGGCATTGGTTTAGCGCTGGGCGGCTTGGCATGTATCTTTTTTGATAAGGCAACTGTAACTGCCGGTAGCTATTTGGGTATTAGTTTAATGCTGGTATCGAATTGCTTGTTCTCAGTTAGCGCCTTGTGGGTGAAAAAACTCAATGCCCAAATGGCCGTAGAGCCTACTGAACAAGCGCTGGGCGCCATGGCCTTTGCCTTGCCGGGGATGGCGCTGAGCTGGATTTTTTGGTTCGGCATTGAGCCTCTTAGCCTGAGTTCAACCTCGCTGGGGTCTTTGCTGTATTTGTCGCTGTTTGGGTCTTTGGTGGGGTTTGTTGCTTATTATTCGCTGCTTAAAAATTTGGCGGTGGAAACGGTTTCACTTATCCCGTTTATTACACCGATTTTAGCGATGGCGATCGGCGTGCTCGTCGCCGACGAGTCAGTATCGCTGCTAATGATGGCGGGGGCCGGTTTGATACTCGTCGCGCTGGCGATACATCAAAATTTTTGGCGAGCGCCAAAAATGGTATCGCCATAGAATTTGGCTGTAGTGGCGTAGAAAACGTGGACAGCCTATGCAGCTGTTCACGTTTTGACCCTGCGATTACTTAATGTTCGTGTTGGCCAAAATTGCCGCTCCATGCAGACATATCGTCTTTCTGGGGGAAATTTTTGCGAATATTTTCCATTAATCCGAGTAGGCTAAACATATGGCTGCCAATGACTGGTTTGCCATTATTGAGTACCGCTACGGAAATGTCGCGCTGTGGGTCTGCCCAGCACAATATATTAGAAAAACCTAAATGGCCAAAGGCGTAAGGTGTATTGCGGCCATACAGACCCATTACGCGGCCACCTAACATGGCACCTGCGCTGTAGCGCATGGGAATAATTAGCGAGCGATCATGCTGAGGACGGGATGCCTCTGCGGTTAAGCGGTATACCGACAGCGGTGACAGTATTTGCTTGCCTTGCCATTGTCCCTGTTGAAGCAACATTTGAAAAAACTGACAGGCTTCGTCGGCGTTTGCGTATAAATTTCCAGACGGAATAATGGCGCCAAGAAAATCGTCGGTATTCGAAAGCGCTACGACGGTATCGACATCGGCGCCAAGTATTTTTTCTAGATGCTTACCGACAAGGGAAATATTAGCTAAGCCGCTGCTGTAGTTGTGCGCCTCGGTGCCGCGACTACTTTTGGGCATGCCGAAGGTGAAGGATTTAAAACCCATCGGTTTGCGAATAACTTGGTCGAGGTATTCGTTCATATTCAGGCCAGTGCAGACCCTGACTAGTTCAGTGGCAATAATGCCACCTGTAATCGCGTGGTAGGCAAGTATACGGCCGTCGATGTCGAGTGGCGGTTGCTCGCATATTAGGCGCAGTGATTCTTGGTGATCAAACAGCACGCTCGGTGGTGTTCCCGGCGGGACGCCAGGTACGCCCGCGCGATGTGCTAATAGCTGGTATATCGAGATACCGGCCTTGCCGTTTTGGGCGAAGGCGGGAATGTAATAGCTCACCGGATTTAGCAGGTCGAGTAAGCCATCTTCGGCAAGCTTATGGATTAAGACCGCGCTTACGACTTTGGACGCAGAGAATAAACATACCGGCGTATCTAATTGAGCGCCGACGGCGTCGGCCCCGTTCACGCCCCGGGCCTGTCCGATGCTGCGATGCAGCACGGTTTTACCTTTGTGGCGCAGGCACATGCTTACCATGGGGTGCATGCCGCTCGAATGGAAGGCTTCTGCGCTGGCCCAAATAGCTTCCACGTCGACCCCATCTGCGGCCTGCTCTGCCGGGTCTATAGTGAGGGGGCTGGTCGCGGCTGGGGATAACTCGGGCGCTCTAAATATACGGCGACTGATTTTGTTCGCGCTAGAAGTAACCGACATAGTACGTCTCTTATTTTAGGTGGTTATTTTTATACCATGGTCGCAGTTTACACACTAGGGCTGAATACGGTTGTATTAAACTTTTCGGGCAGTAATGGGCGCGATAGTAGTATTGCTGGGCAGTAACTGCGGCTAATTGTCTTCTTGCTTTGCAGCGCTGTACCATGCTGGATGGGAGTTTAGACTTAAACAATGCAATGGGAGCCGAAGAAAATGTCAGAGTCGACAATATATACCCCACCTGCCGTTTGGAAGTGGGAGAATCAGAGTGGCGGCCGTTTTAGTAATATTAATCGGCCAATTTCTGGCGCTACCCATGACAAGGTGCTGCCAGTCGGCGAGCATGGTTTACAGCTTTATTCTCTGGCTACACCCAATGGCGTGAAGGTGACGATCATGCTTGAGGAGTTGCTTGAGTTGGGTATTAGCGACGCCGAATACGATGCCTACTCAATTATGATTTCTGACGGCGACCAGTTCGGCAGTGACTTTGTTGATATTAACCCGAACTCGAAAATACCGGCGTTAATGGATCGCAGTGTAAGCCCGCCAATCCGAGTTTTTGAATCGGGCGCGATTTTATTGTACTTGGCTGAAAAATATGACGCTTTTTATCCTAAGGAAGCGGCCGAGCGCGCCGCCTGCCAATCGTGGCTAATGTGGCATATGGGCAGTGCGCCATTTTTAGGTGGCGGCTTTGGTCATTTTTACGCTTATGCACCAGAGAAATACCAGTACCCCATCGACCGTTACGCAATGGAAGTTAAGCGTCAGTTAGATGTTTTAGATAAGCATCTTGCAGAGAATACTTTCTTGTGTGGCGACAACTACACCATTGCCGATATGGGGGCTTACCCGTGGTACGGCGCACTGGTGCAGGGCTATTTGTATGAGGCTGCGGAGTTTCTTGATGTGGCCTCGTATACCCATGTTTTACGCTGGGCGAATCTTATCGCCGAGCGCCCCGCCGTACAGCGTGGTCGCCGGGTAAATCGCCTGTGGGGCGATGAAGACAAGCAAATGGCAGAACGTCACAGTGCGGAAGATTTTAAATAGGGGCGTAAACCCGGCGCCGAGGCCATTCAATGCCATTGGGGCGGCGGCTTAGCCATCATTGAGAAAGACCTTGTCACTAATATAACGCAGCGGCATACAGTCGCTGTTTTTATTGATTACCATGGACGTGTCTACCCGTACGCAGCTACCGGCATACACCCCAGATGCCGTAAAAGTGCAAACCTGCGTGTAATACTTGTCGACTTTTGGCAGGGGGTAAAACTGTTGATATATTTTTTCCTGTTGGGCAAAGCCGCCGCTGGTTGCTTCAAGTAATTGCTGGTCTCGATCGAATAGCGCGATGTTAGCGCCGCAGCGGCCAACAATCGGTTTTTCAACATAGCCAGTGGCTTTTAACTCGTCGGTTAATTCAAACGCCGAATTCAGTAGTAATGGGTGATTGGGGAATAATTGCCACAATACTGGCAATATCGCCTTGTTGCTGGGAATGAGTGTCCACAGCGGCTCAAAAACCATGATGTTTTTTCGCAACAATACATCGGATAAGCGCAGTGGCTTGCCGAGCGACCACTGGGGTTCAAATACGGCATGGCTGGCGTCATCTTCGCATTCGGCGCGAATTTGGTCTAAGGCGGTTTCCCAGGACCAGGTTTTCCACACCCAGTTGACGGCATCGCCACCTTGATCGCGAATAGTGCCTTGCTTGTCCCAGGCGAGTCCCTCGAGTTGAATAATGATCTTGCTGGCTATGCCGGCTGCTTCAAGCGTCTGCTGTATAAAGAGCGCGTGGTATTCCTCCTCGGGATCATGGTCACGCAATATATGCACTAAGCCCTTTGCGTGGCTCTTCTCCCAAGCGCGGCTGAGGTCGTGAAACAAGGCCTTGCCTGCATCCTCGCTGTCAGTCAGCTGGTAGTGCTGACCCCATTTTCCCTGAACCTTACCCGCCTCCATATAGCAGGACGCCGAATCACAATTGTATTCGTAAACTTTGAGCCCATCGGCGGTTTGGGCAAAGTCAAAACGGCTGGTAATCAGTTGATTTAAACGATTGTCCCAAGACTGTCGAATTTTGGGCAATATCGCCTTGGGCAAATTAAATTTGGCCAGTAAGTCATCGTGGCAAAGAACGTAGTCGGTGGCGTGCATAAACAAGCCGTGCAGTTCATTGGTGGCGTACTCCAGGTCATCAATGGCGGTTTTTGATAATAAAAAGTAACGAGATTGATCAGGGGCGCTTGTTGTTAAAAAATGGCCGCCCATCATCTCAACAAAGGCGGCTTCGTCATTATTGGCCATATTCAGCCACGACCTTCGAGGGCTGCTACTGGCCTCAGCGTGGCGGCTCTTAATGGCACGCAGGGCGGTGTTTTTTGCCGGGCGGGGTTCAGCGTGGCGGGTGTCGTCAGTCTGTGTCATCCATCCGAGAATTTCGGCATCGCCGTAGGAGCACTTTACCCAGTACTCACCGTCTGCGGTGGTTTTTGCACTGAGTTCGCGTGCATAATTTTGTCCTTCTTGCCACTGCCCGTGCCCAACATTTTGCTCGGCAATGCGAATGTAATTTGGTTTAACTTCGGTCACTACCGCGACATGGCCGGTGTCTTCAAACTCGCCACCTTCTTGCCAGATGAGCAGGCTGCCAAGTACGGGGTGAGACTTGCTGCCATTGCGAAAGGCGTTTAGCGGTAAGCGATTATTGCTGGCTAAGTGGCGTACAGAGCGTAAGTCAAAAATATCGTAGGCCATCGCCACGTCGTCAAAAATATAGCCATAATTGATATACATCCAGCGCCGAGCAAACTCGACACATTGCCATTTGTAGCCCATATACACGCCGTCGATATAACTGCGGTATGAGCTGCGCTTTGGGTAGTCGGTGGTCGACGCCGAATCGTAATCCGAGGAATAGGCCGGGACGCCGCCTGGCGCATAGCCAAGTAAGACTCCAAAGGGCTGGGTGGTGTTTGGGATATTGCTCAACGGCGTCTCCGCTAGGTTTGGCTTATGGGTTTTATGAGCTGAGTATAGGCAGTGCTTTGCGGTTTAGTACAGATTCTTGGCGTGGAGTGCAGTTCACCTAATATTAGGCGTCGTAGTGCCAATTTTTAGTAATGATCTAAAACTCATGTAGGTCGCCGGGCTTATTGGCTTTAAGATCACTAATACGCTTTGTCGCAAACTAGTATGTTTATAGTGACTCTGCATCGGAATTATTCGTTGGCGCGGCAGCTGAAAACATCCACAATGACGCTTAACGCGTACAATGTCCGAGAGAATTTACGCTACCTGATTTGGGGGCGTAGCAGGGCGAGCGAAACATTAACGGCGAGTGTTATTTATGAAATTGTTTATCTTTAGCATTGCGACACTCTTTGTTGCCGCATGTGCGGGTAGCAAATTTAAGGGCGGTAGTGAGTATGCCTACCAGCAGAATGTAATATACAAAACGATAGACACGCAGCAGCTAGGCGGCGACCTTTATATCCCTAGCTCGCCAGGTTTAAAACCGGCCGTTGTTGTGGTGCATGGTGGCGGCTGGACTAATCGTAGCGGCGATATGGAAGGAGTGAGTAAGAAGCTGGCAAACGCGGGATTTGTGGTATTTAACATCACCTATCGCTTGGCGCCGGATGATCGTCATCCCGCCCAAGTCAATGATGTTTCTGCGGCGCTGGAATGGCTCTATGCCAATGCTGGGAAATACCAAATAAACCCACTGCAAATTTCTGGCTGGGGCTATTCGGCGGGTGCACATCTTATTTTGATGGCGGGCCTCGACAGGCAGCAACCGCCTTATTTAAGTAGTATCGTTGCTGGTGGAACCCCTGCTGATCTGACCAAGTGGCCAAATTCGCCGTTGGTATTTAAGCTCATTGGCAAACCCATGAGCGACGCTAAAGCGGCGTGGCAAAATGCATCGCCGGTTAACCACGTTGTTAGCAACTCGCCGCCGGTATTTTTATACCATGGCGAGTGGGATAAGTTGGTAGAGATAGAGCAAATGAATTTGATGGCTGCTGCGCTTGCCGCGAAAGAGGTGACTGTAGAGAGCCATACAGTCAAATTTCTTGGTCACTTCGCTACCTATGTTTTGGCTGGCGGCGCCGAACAACAGGGTATTCAATTCACTAAGAAGCAGCTTGCCAGATAAAGCGCAGATCAAACTTGCGGCCGTCGATGTTCGACCGCTAACGCGGCGGGCCGCTAAGGTGTTTATCTTGAGGCGCAGGACCTTTTTTGACAGGCTTCATTACTTCTTTGGCCCAATCTTTAAATTCATATAATAGACCACTGCCATTTTTCCCCTTGCCTGCACCGTCGACGGTTTTGTACATAATCATTTTTTTAGCAGGGTTGCTGTGGTTGGAAATGTCGATAACCCTCCGTACCGACCACGCTTGCCCCGCTGCGCCATTGGTGTAAAGCCCGCCGATAACAATATTAAAACTTGCTTGGGATTCACTGAGCATTAATTCATCGGCTTTGTCGATAATGTATTTTATTTGTTCTGGCGCAATATCAATGACTTCGTCTAGTGATTCCATGGCGAGCTGGATATGACGAACATGAATTTTTGAGGTTTCTGGGCTGTACATGGATTTGTCATATTTCATAAGGCTAGATGGATAGCGGCGCCAATGAAATAAATTATTAAAAATAATTGAGAATGAAAAAATGATGATGCAATTGATTAAGGTTGGGAATAATAAAAAACTGAAACCCAAATTATGAATTGCGTCACCACCAACAACAGCAACGAGCGCCGTGGCACCACCTGGTGGGTGAATGCACCGCAAAACGTGCATAGTTAATATGGCAAGCCCTACCGAACAACCGGCGGCAAGATAGATGTTGTTTATGGTGAGTGCGCAAACAACGCCAGCGCCGGCAGACAATACGTGGCCGCCAAACAGGGGCCAGGGTTGCGACAGAGTACCGTGGGGGACCGCTAGCAATAAAACCGCAGATGCACCCATAGAGGGGAGCAAGGTCATCGCCAGTGTGCCGTTTGTCAGCCAGTCGCTTACAAAAAACACGGCGCAAATGCTGAGTATTGCGCCAACGCTGGCAATGATTTTTTCATCTACTGACGAGCGCGCTTGAATACCAATAAATTGCTGTAGTCCCATTATTTGATTTCCACGGCGAGATTCTCATTGCTTGTCGCTGCGTCTGGAAGCAGATCTGCGAGAGTGCGTTGACGCATGGTAGCCATAAAGGCATTTGTTGCTTCAAAGAGCAGGCCCTTCAGTTGGCAGCTGGAGGTGATCTTGCAGGGTGGGCTATCGCAATTGACAGGCTTTAGCGTGGTTTCAAAATCGGTAATGACGTTTGCTAGATTAATTGCACTTGGTGAGATCGCTAAGCGAATACCACCGCCATGGCCTCGTACCGAGCTTAGATAGCCAAGTTTGGTTAATTTCACAACGACCTTGGCTATGTGGTTTTGAGAGATGCCGTAGAACGCGCATATCACCTTAATATTGGCGAGCTCACCCTCGGGTAGCTGGCCGAGATAGAGCAGAATTCTAAAGGCAAAATCAGTTTGCTTGGTGAGCTGCATGTAATGGTGAGTCCGAGGGGGTTTACGCGATTCAAATGTGCATGTATTCTACACCTTTAAAAGATGCATTAAAAATGCATCTTTATTTTTCTAATAGAGGAGTGGCTCAGTGACCACATTGTATGAGCGGATAGGCGGCGAGCCTGCAGTAGATAAAGCGGTAGATGTGTTTTATGAAAAAGTTATTGCGGATGATCGAATAGCGGGCTACTTCGACAATCTTGATATGTTCGTCCAAGCGAATAAACAGAAAAAATTCTTAACAATGGCATTTGGCGGGCCCAGCGAATACTCAGGTCTAGACATGCGGAAGGCACATCTTCATTTGGGATTGAACGACGAACATTTTAATGCCGTCGTCGAAAACTTGGCGCTCACTCTAGAAGAGCTTGGTGTCGCTGCCAGTGATATTGGCGAAGTCGCTAAGATAGCCAACAGCGTTAAAGATGAAATACTGAACCGCTAACATAATGGCGCTAGCGGCGAGCTAGCAACTTCCCTTAAGTTGCCGACCTTTTCTTAAAGCCACTCGTTAGTAGTGTTACTAATGAGTGGCTAATTGAAAATGTATTGTGCGTACGATGGGCTTGGCAATGTTCTTGTTCAGCTGTGTTTGTACTCAAATGGTGTTGGGAAATTGCTAACGGTATGTACCCCATTAATTTTATCCAGTATGTTTTTTGCTTCTGTCCTCGATATATAGAATTGGGAGTACCATTTTCTGCAGCTACCAAATGGGCCATCGTTGTTTAATTGGATAATACGAGTAGCTGCTCGCTTATTCGTCCATACGCTAAAATCCGCGGCGAGACTATCCATTGCCATTTGCTGAGAGATGGCTGCATTTTTTCTGTCTTCTTGATTTGGTGGTGTATTATTTCCTTTGCTAAGTACGCCATGCCAAGCTTTGAGACAACCATCGTGAACTGGAGTATGTGCAATAAACTCATAGCTGGTAATGCCGTTCATTATTTGTCGGGAAATTAAAATTCCTGGGCCGGTATACCACGTTTCTGTTTCGAGCAGTGTACCGTAATCCTCATGGAAGCCTCCTTGCCGCTGGATACAAAGGTATCCATCTATTTCGTTTTCGTAATAAACACATGTAGCACCGTGTGTTGGCTCTAGATGGCGAATGTCCGCAATATTATCCATAACCTCTTGAGGGTGGACGTCTATTTCTCCGCAGTGATCTAGTTGCCACTTCACCCATTGTGGGTCATTCCACTCATCAATAAAGGGTGGCTCGTAGTCTGGTTCGCCACCTTCTTCGTCAAACCAAATCATAATGCAGCCCATAACCTCCCTAACTTCATAGGACGTTAAAATGGCAGAGCGCGGCATTGGCCCGTCATAGTACGGGATGTGATCGCACAGTCCATCACTGTTAAACCGCCATCCGTGATACGGGCAGCGTATTGAGTCGCCTTCGATTTGGAGCTTTTTTTGCGCGAGGACTGTTGTGTCGCTAGCAGCGAGATGAGTACCCATATGTGGGCAATAAGCGTCTATTAATATTGGTTTTCCTGACTTTCCGCGATAAAGAGCGAGGTCGAGGTCGAAGAATGTTAAGGGTATAGGTGTATCCGTAAGCTCGGATGATTCTGCAATAACAAACCAACCTCTTGGGAATGTTGAAGGACCGAGTCCGTAGTCTTTTGTCTTTGCCATACCTTGTCGCCCCTTAAAATAATCATGTTTAACTTGATTATCCATGGATGGCCGGGGATTTAAATCGAGCGGGTGAACTAGTTCCTTTGGGTTATATCTAAATGCTAATCGTTAATCGGGCCGTTTTTTAATACGAGGGAAACCAATTGGGACTGGCGAGAAACTCCCATTTTTATGAAGATAGCTCTTAAGTGTGCTTTGGCCGTGTTTCGTTTAATACCCAGTATTTCAGCCGTTTCGTCAATGGAAAGGTCGTTTGCGAGGTGCATACACATAATGCTTTCTTGTTTAGTTAGGCTATACAGGTTTCGCAGTGCCTCTGTTGAAATGGTTGCTGGCTTGTTGTGGTCATAAATAGATAGTAAATACATCGGTCTGTTAAAGGACCGCTGTGTGTGGGTGCCATATTTTGCTTGTACCGTGATAGTTACTTTATCTGAATTGCATGGCGGCGAATAACTGACGGCATTCTTTAGTGAAGTATTGCAGTTTAGTAAATTTTTGCTGACCTCCGCGATGGATTTACTTAGTGAATTACTGAATGTAGCGTCTGCTATCAAAAATTTATTATTCTTAATGCTAAGTAAGCGGTTTCTATTAATAATATTTAGTGCGGACTCATTTATACCGTCAATATTCATATTGGAATCTACGGATAGGCACCCTATTGCTAACCTTTCTAAATGCTTCCTATAGAACGCCGTTTCAGCCTCGTTATCGCCCATTTTTCGATGAATACTTGCGACTCGCTTGATATGCGTGCCGAAGCTAGCGAGTAACTCCTTGTCCTGTGTTTTAAAGCGGCCGCGCGCTCTGGCTCTACCAAATCTAATTCGAGTGATAATCTGTTCGTCAATAGCGATGTCCATGCCAAGGAAATGATGTAGACCACTGTCGGCGACGACCAATTGGTAGAAATCACTCTGCTCCCAGAGTTTTTCACTAATGAGCTCATCGATTGAGTAAGGAGTAAGGTTTTTAAGATTTACGAAAGGGTCCATTAAATAAAGTTTGCTGGCGTACTGAGAAATATTCTTTTCGCAGCCACCGCGCATAACCGCGAGTTCAGGTTGCATGCCATCGCGGCTTGAGGAAATTATGCAGCCGCAATCGGCGCCTAAATCACGGTTCAGTTCGTCGATGAACAAATTCCATTTCGTGTCATCAATCAAGCCTTCGTATAGAAGCTCGGCTGTTTGATTCATCTACAACTCCGTTTGTTTGTTGGTATTCAAGCTAACTAGTTCGAAAGAACGATTATTAGTTGGGTTGAAAACTATACGATTACGTTCGCTTATTACCAACTAAATAACACATATTTTTACATGGTGCAGGCCAAAGGAGAAGGTGAATGATTGCCAATAATGAAATCCCATTCGCAGCTATTGAGTCAGCGAACCCCGCAAGATACGCACGGGGTTGGCATTGCTTTGGATTGGTGGCGAAGACATACCCTATTGTAATTCAATCCCTGAAAGGGCAGGAATTCGGCAGCGACATACCGTAGTCGAAAACGATTTCCGCTTCGTCGGGTGTAATCATGAAGGGATTCCATAATTCGCCAGTTAGTGATTACGTCGCATCGCTGCGATATTGACGCTGGCTGCTTGCACGCGGCTAATTTGATTTTCACATTATAAATTTATTAGTTAATTGCCAAATACTAATTTTTTCCCCGTAATAAAAGTATTATTGTTTTTAATAAAATTAGTGTTTACATATTTTAATCGGCAGTGCACTCATGCGCGGCATACCTGAGAAACGGTCGTAATCGTCGTCGGTACTGACCAGTCTTGAGGTGTTGCTGCCACTTGCGAATAAGCTCGCAGTGCTGTCGTCCTGCTCTACATCGCCAAAGGCGTGGGCCATTGATAATATGCCGCGCTTAAGGGTTTTGTCTGCATTGGCTATGCCGATAATTTCACCATGAATAGACGTTATTACAATATTTTCGCCCTCCCTGACACTTAGTTCGGCGAGGTCATCGGGGTGCATAAATGCAGGATTGTAAGGGCGTTTGGTTTTAACAAGCTTTGGCAAATCCCGCAGCGACGAGTTGTAGGCATTCTTCATGCGGCGGCACACGAGCTTGTACGGGTAGCCCGCCAAAGCTGTTGTTTCCTGTTGCACGGTGGCCAGTTCAGTCATCATGTCGGTGTTGCCGATGTCTAAGCGCGCGTCGCAATCTTCGTTTTTGGCTTGTGCAATAATCGCTTCGGGAAAGAGTGCGCCGTTAGGATGTTGCTTGACCTCTGTGAGCGAAATACGTGAGCGATTGCAAAGTATTTCAAAGATATCGTCAGTGCTTGGTTTGTTGACCATATCGAACATCACAAAGTCGCGATCTTCCCGGGTAGTCGCGGTTTTGGATTGAAGCGAGTAGGCAAACAAGCCTATACCGAGGCGCTGGGCGAGGCCGTAATAAAACTCCCACTCCTCGATTAAATCGGAGCCTGCGGGTGGCTCTACAAGCGCTGGAGCGTACATCCCGAAGGGCTCGCACAAACCCCAGTGGTAAGAGAAGTTTTCGAGCTGCTCAACTGCTAGTGACATCGTTGGCACCTCAAAGCTCACCTTGGGGGCGATAATATAGTCAGCTAGTTTCGCCGTTGCTGACATTTTAATGTCGACGTGGACGAGCAATTCCAGCGCCTTCATTGCGGCAATGGTTTTTTCTTGGTCTGGCCACGCGGCAACCGGGTTGCCGCCATTAATAATTAGGGCTTTTACTTGGCCTTCGCCTTCCAGCAGAATTTCGTCGGCCAGTGCGGCGGTGGGCATGCCGCTGGCGCTTTGGGCCAAACCGCGCACCCGCAGCTTCTCTCCAAGGTTTGCGTAAGCAGCTGGCGCGACCGCTTCGGCTACTGGAGTGGCTCTAGGCAGCAATACTCCGGGGTTGGCGACGGCTTCGCCTGCGCGAACAAATCGGCCGCACAGGGTATTCATACATAACATTAAATATTCGACGAGGGAGCTGTGGCCGGACATATTGGCACCCGTTAAGCCTGTGGCTACGCCGCGTTTGGCAGTGGCGAACAAGCGCGCGGCGTCGATAATTTGCTGTTCTGGCACGTCCGCTCTGGCTGCGGCAAAGGCCGGAGAAAAGGCTTCGACGGTGGCGGCCAGATCGGCAAAACCGGCCACGTTATCGGCGACAAACGCCTTGTCATAAAGTGCCTCGTTGATAATAACGTGGAGCATTGCCGCCAGCAGGCTAGTATCTTCGCCGGGGGTTGGGCGCAAATGAATGTGAGCTCTTGCCGCCGTTTCGCTGCGCCGAGGGTCAATAACAATAAGCTTCATGCCGTCTTTTAATTTGTCGGTTAGGCGTCTCGCGGGGTTTTGACTGGGAATGCCGCCAGCAATTGACACTAAGGGGTTGCCACCAAGCATCAGCCATACGTCAGCGTCGGCAAAGGCCTGAGGTCCCGCTTTCCATTGCCCTAGCATGGCGTTGGCGATGTCTTTGCCCGGTTGGTCTATGGTGGCGCTGGCGAAAATCATCGGCGAGCCCAGCGAGGCAACCAGCGACCCCAGCATGGGCGGCGCGGCGGGGTAGGGGCCTGAGTAAGTGCCAAAATAGGCCGCTAATGATCTGGGGCCATTGGCATCGATGAGTGCTTTTATTTTGTCAGCGATTTCATCCATTGCCTGCTCAATCCCAATTGGCGCGAAGCTGCCGTCGGCTTGGCGTTTCATTGAGCTGAGTAGGCGGTCTGGGTGGTTAATATGCTCAACCGAGGCTTGTCCGCGACTGCAACAGAAGGCGTGGTATGTTGGGCTGGCCTTGTTGCCGGTGACCTTTGTTGGCTTGCCGTCTTCCATTTCGACGGTGATGGGACAGGCCGCGTGGCACATTCTGCAAATCGACGCGTGTTCGGTTCGTGTTGTCATGCGGTGGTCTCGGCTTGTTTGGCGATAGCTGCGGCAATATAGGTGAAATATAAGGTGGCTTTTGGTATAAGACAAATTGCGAGTTTTTATAAAAGATATAAATATGACTGATATGTTGAGAGCCGACCTCAATCTACTAAAAGTGCTGGATGTGCTTCTGGACGAACGCAGCGTTTCCCTCGCGGCAAAGCGCCTGCATGTGACCCAGCCCAGTGTCAGCTATACCTTGCAAAAGCTACGGGAGTTATTTGACGACCCGCTGTTTATCCGCGCTCAGCGCGGGCTTATTCCCACGGCGCGCGCGGAGGCCTTGCGGCCATCGATAAAGCGTTTGCTCAATGACGCGCAAACCTTAATCAAACCGCCGGAGTTTAGGCCTGATCAGGCTGAGTTTACCTTTTCGGTATCGGCTAACGACTACTTGCAAATTGCCTTGCTAGCACCTTTGATAATGGCGGTTCGTGAATTATCGCCCAGGGTGAAGATCGCGATTTACGACCTGAGCGCAGAAGCAGCAACGGAGAGGATGCGGCGGGGCGATCTCGATATGGTATTGACCTTTCCAGAGGAGCTGGCAGCTGATTTTTGTAGCCGACGGCTGTTTCGAGATAACTACGTTGGTGTCGTTAGCCGCGACCATCCGCTTAAATCAAAATCGGTTTCGCTTGCTCAGTTTTTGCGTTATGACCAGGTCATTGTGTCACCAACCGGTTTTGCTTTTGAAGGCCCGCTTTACCGCGGCCTACTTGATTCCCCTTTAATGGAAAAAATTGCGGTTACTTCACCGAGTTTCGGCATTCTTCCCCGCCTTTTGGCCGGGGGGGAATTGGTAGCCATGATTCCTCGACGATTGTTGGCGATGATGACAAGTGAGCTGCGCGAAATAAACATTGCGGCCGAAATGCCCGCGCTCGATGTGATTGCCGCCTGGCACCCCCGCGTAGATCACGATCCGGCCCATCAGTGGCTGCGCGGCATTCTGGGCCGAGTTGCCGCGGAAAGTTAAAGCGAGTCATCAAAAAAACCGAAATGTGGCCCTTGCGCTAGATTCATTGTAGGTTTTTGGGGGTTACGCCAGTGCTGGTTAATGCTCTTGAGTTTTTGCAGAGCAGCCCAATATCTTTTAAAGATACAGCGTTATTGTCATTGGCTAATTGGGAACAGTCTGATGTCTGAAGAGAAGAATCATGAGAACGTACTAGATGGTGAAATGATGAGCGGCAATGAGCGCGGCACCGGCTTGGTGATTCCCGACAGTGTCATGCCCTCTACCTTATACCTTCTTCCTGCTCTAAAACGACCTTTTTTTCCTGCGCAAGTACAACCAATTTTATTAGATATTGCTTTGTGGGGAGAAACCGTAAAGCGCGTCACTGATAAGCAGCAGCAAGCTTTGGGCCTGCTGTACTGCGGCGAGCTTGACGACGCTAATGAGTGGCGACCAGATAAACTCCCGACCGTAGGTTGTGCGGCCCGAATTCATCAGATTCACCAAGAGAAAGGTACCGCGCAGATCGTGGTGCAAGGTGTGAAGCGTTTTCGCATTCGGCGGTGGCTTAGTAATAAGCCACCATTTTTAGTTGAGGTTGACTACCCAGACAATATTGGCGAGCGCGATACCGATGAAGTTAAGGCCTACGCCATGGCCATTATCAAGGCAATAAAAGACCTACTTGCGATCAACCCGCTGTACAGCGAAGAATTGAAACAGTACCTCAGCCGCTTTAGCCCCAATGAGCCTTCGCTCCTCGTGGATTTTGCGGCGGCGATTACCAGCAGTGCTAGCGGCGACGATCTTCAAGAAATTATGGAGACCATACCGCTGCTAGGTCGTATGGAAAGGGTGCTGCAGTTGCTGGCCAAAGAGCGTGAAGTTGCGCAGCTGCAGGGCCGTATTAGCAAGCAAGTAAACGAAAGTATTACCGACAGTCAGCGCAAGTTCTTTTTGAAGGAGCAGCTTAAGGTCATTCAGCGGGAGCTCGGTATCTCTAAGGATGATCGGTCTGCAGACGCAGATCAGTTCCGCAAAAATTTAAAGGGCAAGACATTACCCGCCGCGGCACAAAAACGCGTTGATGACGAAATTAATAAGTTAGAGGTGCTCGAGAGCGGCTCCCCAGAATACGCCGTGACCCGTAATTATTTAGACTGGCTTAGCCAATTGCCGTGGGGGGTATACTCGTCCGACCGTCTTGACCTCAAACACGCCCGCAAAGTCTTAGCAGAGCATCACCACGGGCTCGATGATGTTAAAGACCGCATTATTGAATTTCTCGCGGTGGGTAAATTTAAAGGCAGTGTGGCCGGCTCTATTGTGTTGTTAGTTGGGCCGCCGGGGGTGGGGAAAACCTCCATAGGCCGATCTATTGCCGACGCCTTGGGGCGTAAATTTTATCGCTTCAGCCTTGGCGGAATGCGCGACGAAGCAGAGATCAAAGGGCATCGGCGCACCTATATCGGCGCCATGCCGGGTAAACTGGTGCAAGCATTAAAAGACGTTGAAACCGCAAACCCCGTTATTATGCTCGACGAGATCGACAAGCTCGGCACCTCGTTTCAAGGTGATCCAGCGTCGGCCATGTTGGAAGTGTTGGACCCTGAGCAGAACAGCGAATTTCTTGACCACTACCTTGATCTGCGTTTTGACCTCTCCAAAGTATTGTTCGTTTGTACCGCCAACCAGCTCGATAGTATTCCCGGTCCTTTGTTAGATCGGATGGAAGTGATTCGGCTTGCCGGTTATTTGGGAGAGGAAAAATTAGCGATTGCCAAAAAACATCTGTGGCCGCGATTACTGCAGCGCAATGGCATAGGCAAGCAGCAGCTCAGTATTAATGCTGCGGCACTGCGCCATGTCATTGATGGCTACGCCCGTGAAGCCGGAGTGCGAGGCTTAGAAAAGCAGCTTGGCCGCATTGTGCGCAAGGCCGCAGTGAGTTTGCTGGAAGACGGTGTTAAGAAACTGAGCATTGGGCGCAACGACGTTGAAAAATTACTTGGTAAACCCATTTTCAAAAAAGAAAAGCGGCAGCGCGGCGTTGGTGTAATGACAGGCCTTGCGTGGACCGCAATGGGCGGGGCAACGCTAGCAGTCGAGTGCTCGCGTATCCATACCTTGAGTCGCAGCTTTCAGCTTACGGGGCAGCTCGGTGACGTGATGAAGGAGTCGGCGACAATTGCCTACGGTCATATTATGTCTAATCTGGAGCGTTTCGGCGCTGACCCCAAATTTTTTAATGAGTCAATGATTCACCTTCATGTGCCAGAGGGCGCGACACCCAAGGATGGCCCGAGCGCGGGTGTCACTATGGCTTCCGCACTGCTATCGCTAGCGCTAAATAAAGCGCCAAAACCGGGCTTTGCTATGACCGGTGAACTGACCTTGACCGGTCAAGTACTGCCGGTGGGGGGGATTCGCGAAAAGCTAATTGCGGCAAAACGTATTGGTATCAAAAAAATTATACTTCCGGAGGACAATCGCCGTGACTACGACGAGCTGCCGGCATATGTGCGCAGTGGTGTTGATGTTTATTTTGCTGAGCACTTTGATGATGTCCGTGAGGTGTTGTTTAATTAAGCTTAACGCGACCGAACGAGATCTCCGTCAACGGGGGCGAGTTAGGTCATCAACTCATATCGCAATCTAATTGCAAGACTCGGTGAATGAATGTGCGGCGCATTTGAACAGCATGGTATAGCGATGCATAAATGGGCCGCGATTTTGGCTGATTGGCCAGCTAATGATATGGACAGAAAAAATATCCGGCCCACTGATTTGGCTGCAACCCTCGATGCGCAGGGCCATGCGCTGCGCAAGTGGTCGCTGCTTCCCCGTTGGTCAAAAGAGCCAAAACTAAAGTTCGCCACATTTAATGCCCGTGCCGAAACACTCACTGAGAAGCCGACTTTTCGCGATGCATGGCGCCGATCGCAGCGTTGTATTATTCCCGCCTCGGCCTATTTTGAATGGCCGGTATTAGATGGCAAAAAGCAATGTCACCGATTAGCTAGGGGTGACGGCGAAGGGATTTTATTTGGTGGGCTATGGGAGACGTGGCAACAGGCAGAAATACAGCTTGATACCTTTACGATCATTACCACTGCTGCGGCAGCAGATATTGCCTGGGTTCACCCGCGCACCCCGTTGTTAATAGACGTAGAGCATATTGATCAATGGTTAACGGCTTCGCCGGAAGAGGCTGGGCATTTTCTGCGGCCAAGGCATAACACTGGCTTGCAGGCGCGTGCGGTGCTTAGCCCTAAAGAATGTTAAGGCGCCATTTGTCTGGTGCGTAGTACGTCCTTCTCTGATTTCGCTTTTGACTTCCCTCTGTTTTTTTAGGCTTTGTGGTCGCTTAAAATCTCATACCGACTCTTGGAGGCGATTATTGTTAATAAGACGGGCATTAATTTATTTCAGTCGGTGTCTGTCATTTTGAGATGCTTAAGGCGTCGACTGGCTCCAGTGCCACCCCAAAGCTCAGGTTAACCGACTCTTCTTCTTTCAGATGGCCTTGGCAACGGCGCTGTCATTGCGGAAAGTGCCCCGCTCCTGCGCGGTTAGGCCTCCTGCACCGTCGGATACAAGCTGGGTGCTAATATTATTGAAATACTGCTGCTGTATAGACGGAGCTCCGAAACCGGTACTTGCGGCACCTCGTAAGCTCCCTCTGTGGGTTGCCCGAAAACTGCTGGCCAGCTTGAAGTAAGCGGTTCCTCCGAAATCATCGTAATTGTCGTAGCGCACTGCGCCACTGAGTAGCCAGGCGTCGGAGATATCGTGCTCGGCATCGGCCGTCGGCGACGCGTTAGCACGAATTGTCGCCTGGCATCCACGCTTGGACCATGACCCCGCTCAGCAATGGCTGCGGGGTGTTTTGGGGCGGGTTGCGGCGATAAATTAAAGCTAAGCTTTCTTTGGGGCCGAAAAATACACGCTGCGCTATATTTAACGTGGCCTTTGTGATTTTTGGTAGCAGCCCAATATAGTCTAAAGATACAGTGTTATTGTCATTGGCTAATCCCGATGCTAGTCCTAAAAATGTTTGAGTATTCCTGGCGGGGCGCGCTGCCTTTACGCGTGGGGTGGTCGGTTTGCCTTTATAGATCATGGCGCATTGGTGTCTGGCGCGGTGATATTCCTTTCAGCATCTTGCGTAAAATATTGCGCAAGACTCGCAGCATATGCCGTGTGTTAATAAATATAGCGGATCCAAAAGCATACTTAGAAGCCTAATTTTATCAGTGGCTTAGCGAATTTCAATATTTAGAAAATTATTTTCTGTTGCGATCCCCAGTATTTACGTGGGCTAGCTTGCGGGTGTGCGATTTTTGAGCAGGATTGATAAAAAAACTTACTTGTAAATTTTTTTACTTAGCTATTAAATGCGGGCTAGGGAACATTTCTGCCATGGAGTGCATTAGCGAAATACATAATTAAAAGCAAGTAATAGCTATCGCAGTCAGCGAAATTTTCTATTTTCTACTGCTGTGTTTAGTGTTGCTGTCAATCAAATCGTACTAACTAATTAACGCCATACCTTAATTGGGGGTTTCATGTTACGACAACAACTCGCTCTTTTTAGAGCGAAAGGGTTTGCTATTGCCCTTATTTCTGCAGCAGTAAGTGCTTGCGGTGGTGGAGGTGGCGGTGGATCGTCAGCGAGTTCCGCAGCGAGCATTGGGGGCGCGGGTGTAAAGGGGCCTCTAGCGAACGCGAGTATTAATGCCTACGCATTTGATGCAAATAGCATAGATTTATTGGGTGCCCTGTTGGGCTCCGGATCAACAAATGATAGTGCGGCCATAACCGATCTGAGTATTCCGGCTAGCCATCGTGGAGCGGTGATACTTGAGATATCGGCTGACGAATACACCGTTGATATTTCCACCGGAACAGTGCCAATTATTAAGCGCTTGTTGACGGTGATTAATGTCAGTGATGCTAGTTTAGATGACGTTTATCTCTCGCCATTAACCACCATCGCCTATCGTTTGGCCGCACAGAATGGTGATTTAGCAACGCCTGTTTATAACGGGAATGCCGATGGCCAATTGAGCGAAGAGGAGTTTCTTTCGGCCTTTTCTGTCGCTTCTCGCCAAACTGCAAGTGCGCTCGGTTTTGGTATGAGTGCATCGGTGTCACTTAACTCAACGGCACCGCTAATTAATAATAGGGGTCCTAGGGATTTTGCCTCCAAATACTGCAAAAACCTCCGAAG
>TARA_R110001599_G_scaffold256632_4_pt1 | contig 48969 bp, 38 predicted proteins | sample TARA_R110001599 | Tara Oceans TARA_R110001599 (sample SAMEA4398360) | marine metagenome | biome: Polar Biome; feature: [MES] marine water layer (ENVO:01000295) within the mesopelagic zone...; material: water (ENVO:00002006), including particulate matter (ENVO:01000060) such... | reverse complement strand
GGGCAAAAAATGGGACCTCTCATTTTTTATTTAGGACGCTATTGAAAATTTCTATAAATATTGGGTAAATAAAGTAATTTTCTTTTTATTATAAGATTGAAATTAGCAACTAAAGACTCCAAATAAACAATGGCAACCCAAAAAATCCAAATAAGGTTAATGAGCCTGTTTCTATGTCTATTATTAGGTGTTTCCTGCAAGGATAATACAAAAGAAACAACATTAATTAAGCCCTTTGATCAGTTATCAGAAGAGGAAAAAAGAAATCCTGAAAATGCCTTGTCTGGAATAAAAGTAAATGAAAAGTTACAGGCAACAGTCTTTGCTTCAGAGCCGACACTCACCAACCCTACAAATATTGACATAGACCATAAAGGCCGAGTATGGGTTTGCGAAGCATACAATTATAGACCAGATTTAACCGGTAATGAAACCAATCCAAAAGGAGATAGAATATTGATTTTAGAAGATAGTGACGGGGATGGTATAGCTGATAAAAGTACCGTTTTCTACCAATCTCCAGAATTAAATGCACCATTAGGGATTTGGGTAATGGGGAACCAGGCTATTGTCTCACAAAGCCCCTATGTATGGCTTCTCACTGATACAGACGGAGATGACAAAGCAGACACAAAAGAAGTGATTTTTAAGGGAATAGGAGGCGAGCAGCATGATCATGGCATGCATGCCTTTGTATTTGGGCCAGACGGGAAATTTTATTTTAATTTCGGTAATGCAGGAGGAACGATTACGGATAAAAATGGCCAAGTTTTAAAAGATAAATACGGCAAGTCAATCAATACAGAGAATTACAAACAAGGACTTGTCTTCAGAAGTAATCCTGATTTTTCAGGAATAGAGGTTTTAGGGCAGAATTTCAGAAACAATTATGAAGTAGCCGTAGACTCATACGGCACGATGTGGCAATCAGACAATGACGATGATGGCAACAAGGGAGTGCGAATCAATTATGTAATGGAATATGGGAATTTTGGCTACAGGGATGAAATGACCAATGCAGGTTGGAGAGCAAACAGAACCAATTTAGAGAAAGAGATTCCCTTACAACACTGGCATTTAAATGATCCTGGAGTAGTTCCTAACCTTTTACAAACAGGAGCCGGTTCACCTACCGGAATGGTCGTGTATGAAGGGCGAGCTTTACCTGAAGTTTTTTGGGACCAGATGATACACACTGATGCAGGGCCAAATGTGGTAAGGGCCTATCCAGTCAAAAAGTATGGAGCAGGTTACAAAGCCTCAATTGAAAATATAATGGAAGGAAATAAGGACCAATGGTTTAGGCCTTCAGATGTTTGTGTGGCTCCAGATGGATCAATAATGGTATCTGATTGGTATGATCCAGGAGTAGGTGGTCATCAGGCAGGAGATTTGAACAGAGGGAGAATATTCCGAATCTCTAAGCAGGGGGAACCCTACAATAACCCTTCCTATGATCTCAATACGGTAAACGGGGCGATTGAAGCACTTTTGAACCCTAACCTATCTATGCGTTACCTAGGCTGGGTAAGCTTAAAAGATATAGGTAACGATGCGGTACCAGCCTTAGAAAAAGTATTTAATGAGAACAATAACCCCAGGTTTAAAGCTCGAGCCTTATGGATGCTTTCTAAAATAGGAAATAATAATGAAGCCTATATTGAAAACGCCTTGAAAAGTGACAATCCAGATATTCGAATTACAGCATTTAGGGCTGCAAGACAATCGGGTATGGACCTTACTCCAATAATTCAGCAATTAGTTAGTGACAAAGATCCACAAGTAAGGAGAGATGTTGCCATTGCATTAAGAAATTATAAATCGGATCAAGCTGCAGAGTTTTGGGCTACTTTAGCTTTACAACATGATGGAGAAGACAGATGGTACCTAGAAGCATTGGGAATAGGTGCATCAAACAATTGGGATCAATATTATTCCACGTGGTTAAAAAAAGCAGAAAAGGAAATAATCAACAGTAAAAAAGGACAGGATATCATATGGAGATCTAGGACTGGTAAAGCCATCCCTGAATTGGCTCAATTGGCTTCAGACACTAATAATCCAATAAAAGACCGGCTGAGGTATTTTAGGGCTTTTGATTTTAATCCAGATCAAAAAGAAAAATCGAAGGCCTTAGAAAAGATGCTTGAAGAAGAACAATTAAGTAAGGAAGGTCAGGGTAGCGACAAAGAATTAAAAAAGCTTGTTTTAACTCACCTTCCGGCGTCTTACTTAAAAGAATCTACTTTGGCGCAAGAGGCATTAAAAAACGCATTGAATGAGACCTATGGAACTGAGGCTTATTTAGAGTTGGTTCAAAAATTTGACATCCCTACAGAGAATGCCCGTTTGTTGCAAATGGCAATAAAAGAATATGACAATAATTTAGGTAAAACTGCAGCTACCTTACTATTGGAACAAGGTGGAAAAAAAATAATCCTTAAGGAATTATACAGTGGTGACGAAAAAAGAATTTACCCAACCATAAATGCGTTAAAAGGAATTGGAAATAGTGAATCAATTGCAATCATAGAAGAGATCACATTCAATTCTGGTTTGCCCATAATGGTAAGAAAAGAAGCAGCTTCGGCAATTGGTAGCAGTTACAGTGGTGAGGATCGAGTTTTAATACTATTAAAAGAAAATGAAATCCCAAAAGACCTAATCGCATCGGCTGTTTCTGGTGTAAGCAGGGCCTGGAGGAAAAACATTAGGACCGAAGCAGCTAGTTATTTGGACAATACCAAGGACAATGACAATCCCCTTCCTTCAATGAGTAGCTTACTGGGCATGGAAGGGAATAAAGATAAGGGATTAGAGGTATTTAAAAACAACTGTGCAGTATGTCATCAGGCAGGGAATATAGGGATGGATTTTGGCCCTAAACTTACTGAGATAGGCAGCAAGCTATCCAAGGAAGTCCAATTTATTTCTATAATACATCCCGATGCAGGAATTAGTTTTGGCTATGAGGGTTATCTTATCAACATGAAAGATGGGAGTACTTTAGGGGGAATCATTACCAGTCAAACTGAAACCGATATTGATTTAAAACTACCTGGAGGAAGTACTGTATCCATAAAGACCAGTGATATGGCCTCAATGAAACAAATGGAAAATTCAATGATGCCAACAGGATTAGAACAGTCGATGAGCACACAGGAACTGGTTGACCTAGTGACCTTTCTAATGTCCCTGAAAAAAGACAGCTAATGATTAAAAGAAAAAAAAACAAATTGGACAAATTGTAAAGCTAAAAGCAAGATTTACTACTGTCTATTCTTAAAAAAGAAAATTAAATGAAAAACCTTAATCCAAGAAGAACCGCATTGAAAAAGATCGCAGGAACAGGCCTTGCAAGTATGCTCGTGCCTTCACTATCTCATCGATTATCCGCAGCAGAAGCCCAATTGCCTTTGGAATTAAAAGGCAATGTAAATCACTCTGCCTGTCGATGGTGTTACAATGACATAGAATTTGAAGACTTGTGCAAAGGAGCTGTGGAAATCGGCCTAAAATCAATAGAATTAGCGGGGCCTGAGGAATGGCCTATACTGTCAAAATATGGCCTCTATTGTGCAATGCCTTGGGGGGCAGGCTTAGGAATAGAAAAAGGATGGAATAATCCAGCGCTTCATGATGAATTAATTAAGAGTTACACAGAAGTAATTCCTAAGGTTGCTGCCGCAGGATACAAGCAAATCATATGCTTCTCAGGTAATAGAAATGGATTAAATGATGAAATTGGAATCACTAACTGCGCTCAAGGATTAAAGAAAATTATGCCTATTGCAGAGAAACATGGCGTTATAATGTGCATGGAACTTCTGAACAGTAAAGTGAATCATAAGGACTACCAGGCCGATCATACTGCTTGGGGTGTAGCATTATGTAAAGAAGTAGGTTCTGAAAACATGAAGTTATTGTATGACATCTATCACATGCAAATTATGGAAGGAGATGTCATAGCAACGATTAAAGAGTATCATCCTTATATTTCTCATTACCATACGGGAGGTGTTCCTGGTCGAAACGAAATAGACGAAACCCAGGAATTGTTTTATCCTGCCATTGTTAAAGCTATTTTAGACACTGGATATAAAGGATATATAGGTCAGGAATTTATCCCCAAAAGACCGGATAAACTGGCTTCTTTAAAACAAGGAGTTGAAATATGTGATGTTTAAACCATTTTTCAAGGTAAGGACAAAGTAGCCTAAATGGAAGGTCCCGGATAATTTGGGAGAAAGTTTAACTCGGATTATTTAATAGGATTTCTCCGCCCTGACAATGTCAGGGGTGAAGCCTGTCCCGTGTTTACGGGAAGTGGTTGCAATCGCAAGAAAATCAGGCTGTTTGGATATTTCGGGTTTAAAAACAAAAAAGGCGTTGAAATCACAACGCCTATTTTTTATAATTGCTAAATATAATTAGCTCAATTCATATTGATCTCATTATTTGAGAAAATATTTTTTGCAATTGAAGGTTTTCTTTTGCTTTGTTTTCTCTTTGTCCGACTGGTGTTTTTTCCTGAAATGGAAGGTGAATTTTTACAATTGGCTTTGACTTTCTTCAGGGTATTCCTGTCCATCCATATACCTAGGATAGTTGCTATAATAGCTAGGGTAGGAAGTAAAACATGATCACTCAAAGAGTAACCAAAAAAGACAATGGAAATAAAGCCTAATTTTACAAAAACCAATACCAAGGATACTTGGTCATGCTGTAAACCCATTCTAATCAAAAAGTGATGGACATGACTTTTATCTGGTTTGAGTGGCGACTTGCCATTCATGGTTCGTTTTATAAAGATCCTAACCGTATCATAAACAGGGACAATTAAAAATGCCAGACCTGCAGAAAAGGGAGCATTTAATTTTAATCCCTCCCAAGGAGCCATGAGCCCTGTTTTATCAACAAATAAGATTACTAAAACGGTAAGGCTAAATCCTACACTTAAGGATCCAGTGTCCCCCATAAAGATTTTAGCTGGATGCCAGTTAAATACTAAAAAGGCCAAAATCCCACCTACCAAAGTAAATGAAATTAAACTGTAAGAAATCATTCCTGCAGTATAAAACCAAAAACCAAGTATGCTTAAAGTCACCAGACTAAGCGTACCTGCTAATCCATCCGCACCATCAATTAAGTTAAAGGAATTGGTTAATGCTAAAATTGCAAAGAAAGTAACTGCAACACTTATAAGATAAGGGATTTCATAAATCCCCATAAAACCGTATAAACTTGATATTCTGATATCAGCCATCACGATAACGAAAAATGCAGGAATGGACTGTCCTACAAGTTTTTGAATGGCTGTTAGTTCAATAAGATCATCTCTCAAACCCACTGAGAACATAATCGCAAGACCAACTAAAAAATAGCGTGTTTCTACAATTTGATCGAAACTAAGCCATGCAAATAAGCCAACGAAAGTAGCAAAAACAATGGCAATCCCTCCCATTGAGGGTATACTTCCAGCATGTATCCTTCTTCCACCTGGTGACTCAGTAAATTTGATCTTCTTTAGGATCAAAATCAGCACAGGCGTCATTAAAAAACCAAAGAAAAAAGAAGTGACTGTTGCCAGAAAAATATTCATAAGAAAAGAATTTTAACAAAAATACACATTAGGACCTTATAATATTAAAATTTCACTAAAAATTTAATATAAACCTATAAAATATTAAACATTATAATAATTCCTATACCAATCTACAAATTGGCCAACACCATAACTTAATGGTGTATCCGGTTTATAACCAAGCTCTTGTTCAAGTGGTGAAGTATCTGCAAAGGTAGCCGGGACATCACCTGGTTGAAGTGGAAGCAATTCAAGTTTAGCTTCAAGTCCCAAACAATCCTCAATAACCTTTATAAAGTCCATTAATCGGATAGGATTAGAGTTGCCAATATTATAAATAGCATATGGGGCTTTAGATTTACTAACATCTCCAGTTTCTAAAGTCCAATTTGGATTTGGAATTGCAGGGTTATCCAACACGTTCAAAACCCCTTCTACTATATCCCCCACAAAGGTAAAATCTCTATGCATTTCTCCATAATTGAATACTTGAATAGGATTTCCTTCAAGTATAGCTTTTGTAAACAGAAATAGTGCCATATCTGGTCTACCCCAAGGTCCATATACAGTAAAAAACCTTAATCCTGTTGTCGGAAGATCAAAAAGATGGCTATAAGTATGTGCCATTAACTCATTTGACTTCTTAGAAGCAGCATAAACAGAAACCGGATGATCCACATTTTGACTCGTAGAAAATGGCATTTCAGTATTCATTCCATATATAGAACTGGATGAGGCATATGTCAGGTGCTGAATATCATTGTACCGACAAGCTTCCAGTATATTACCAAAACCAACAATATTAGATTGAATATAAACATCTGGGTTTGTCAAAGAATACCTTACTCCTGCTTGAGCCGCTAGATTGACTACTTTATCAAATTTTTGGTCTTTAAATAGATTAAGAATACTTTCCTTATCTTCAAGATTTAATTGTAAGAAAGTATAATTAGGATAATTTATACTTTTGATAGGCTGCCCATATTTTATATTATTTGGCTCAATACCTGTTACTCTCAATCGATCTTTTTTAAGGTTTACATCATAATAATCATTAATACTATCCAATCCAACCACTTCATCACCTCTATCCAAAAGCTTTTTTGCCAAATGCATGCCAATGAAACCTGCAGTTCCAGTAACTAATATTTTCATTTTAATTTTTTGTCGCTATTTTAAAGAAAGGATGAATTTCATTTAATTCCACCCCATAAATACACCAAATGAATCCTCCCATGAAAGGACAACATGCTTTTGTTTTTTGGAAATGCAGAAGTGCTAAGTGGATCGCTTTGCCACTGATAATTTTTCCCATTTACCAATTGAAATTGGGAACCAACCAGAAAGTTATTCCATTGTCGGTCAGCTAATACGCCTAAAGTAAAATCAACCCAAGGAAGAGTCTTCTCATCCTGCCCAAATGCTCTATAATAAAAGTCCTGGTGATTGGCTATTCTTTCCACCATAATCCCCAACTTGTTGAACCCCTCAACAGCGGAAACCTCAAAAGTTTGACTATTACTACCTGTCCCTATACCAGAGCCTAAGGCTTTACCTCGATTAGTAAATCCTCTTACTTGATAATGTGTGGCCCAAGATGTTCTCCCTCCAAGTCCTAGATAGCGAATATATCTGTTTACAGACTCCTGTTGATGTAGAATTTCGCTACGGATTTGAAGATAGGTATTTTGTTTTGCCAAAGTGACAAGCTTTTGAAAACCCATTAGATAAGCTCGAGAATGCTCTGGATTAAGTATTGCATCCCTCCAGTTTAAAGCATGGTCTCTTCTACCATATTCTCCATAAATTTCAATTTTTGCTTTTTTGTTTACAAATCGCATAAATAACGTAGCCTGCTGGTCCCTAGCCTCACTATCAAAGGCCACTGAATTCCCGTCATCAAAGAATTTTTCTTTTTGGAAGGCATCGAAGATCGGCATGTAATCACGAAACTGTGTACCTCTTTTATCATTGTATTGCTGAAATGTTCGAGAAAAGCCCAAAAACAACCCTGGCACCCACTTGGGCTGGTAATTGATCATTATCGCATTCAGATATCTCCAATCTTCATCCAATGGTAGGAAAAATCTCTCATTGAGTCCATCATTTTGCGAAGCAGCCATTCCAGAACTCTCTAAGCGCCCCACTATCAACTGACCTTCAAAATGACCTAAAAAGGTCTTTAATGGGCGGTGTGAATTTAACGTTAAATGAGGGAAGCTTTCAGCATTTCCTGAAAATGTCAAGGAGTTCCATTGACCTGGCCCCCACCATATGCTTCGTGTTGAAATCCCCGTTTCAAAACCTCCAAATTTGGCCGTAAGACTAGATTGTCCCCACCATAAACTATTCGAATTCCCTTTCGCCAGCAACTCTGGACGATCATTTCTATTCCAAAAATGGAACCTATCCAATAAAACTTCAATAGGAAAATCGCTGCTAAATCCCTGGTAGCTTTTATTTTGAGAATAAACAAATTCTGGCTGTAATTGAAGATGTAAAAACCCTAAATATCCATATAGCCCAGCGCTTAGGTATTGTTCATACCCCCTTCCATTGTGCATGCCATATCCTCCGTAACCATAAGGCCTCTTGCTATTGTACTGTATTTTAGATTGTACAGGTAAAACCGAAAAACCATATACTTTTTGAGTATTTTCCTCTGGTTTTGCAAATAAAGCTTTAATAGAAAGGTCTGGCCTAAAGCCTTGTGGTTTTAAGGAATCTAAACTATTCGATAGCAATTGTTCTCTTCTGCCATACTCTTCCAAAACAGGCGTCCCAGGAGCCATGTTTTGAGGGAAAACGGCTATTGTACTCGAAAAAAAGAGCAGAATAATCAGCCACCATTGTAATTGGTCTTTCATTGTCATGTATTAATGCTGAATATACTAGTTTTCAAGTTTCCCTAAACAAAATGAAATGATTTCTCTGGTTTTATCAAAATCGTGTTTCTCAAATATCCTAAAATCAAAATGGCTGGCTTTTTGAATTGATTCAGGTAACAAAGTGAAATCTTTAACTGTAACCGCATATCCATTAGCCCCCATATATTTCGCTATGTCCAATTGATGATTATCTGTTCTTTCTGTATTTGGAACAATTATCACCTTCTTTCTGGATTCTAGTAATTTATAGATTGTACCTGCTCCAGCATGACAAATTACCAAATCACTTTCTTTATAATAAGTATTGATATCAGAACTATAAGTAAAAAACGGGAAATTAACAGGTTCATATTTACCATCGGCTATTTGAAAAGTAAATTCAAAATCCAGACCTGCAAATGTTTCATCTAGATACTTTATTAGAGAGTCAAATCTAGTCGTTCCGACTGTTACCAATATTCTCATAATAATCCGGAGTAAATGGCCTTAGGGTAAAATTTTGCTAAAGATTTATTTTGTATATAAAATTTATCTGCTAACCTGTACATTGTTTTTCCCGCATAAGACTGGGTTTCAAAGCGTGACCATGTTTCAATAAAAACTATCCTAGTGTTTTTCATTTTAAACAATACCGAAAATGGGATAGCCAATCCAGGACCAGTTGAAATAATGGAAAGCACATTGTATTTTCTTTGAATCTTAAAAAAGCATGAAATAAAATTATAATATTTGAGTGGAATGCTCAACAGATTCATTAAAGAAAAATACTTATTTCTAAAAGGAGGCTGTTCGTAAGTTTCAACAATAATAGGATGGTGAATAGAAGCTTCACTTTCTGAAACCCCGATAAACTTAACTTGTGTTCCTTCGTACTCCTTTTTAATTCTATCAAGCAATTTTTCCATTTGGGCCCTATGTCCCCCTGAGCCATAAATTAAGAGTATAACTTTAGGTTTCATTATTTACCTATTATTTTATAAAAAAACCTATTTTTAAAATACTTTATAGCCAATGGATCCTCAATTCTATTGATTTTATTTTTGGCTGACTCATTATACCCTTTGATATACTGTCTTGCATCAGCTTTCTTTCCCGAAAAATACATTCTTGCAGCACCTGCCAACACATAAAGATATGGAACATGACGCATATAGGCTGATTTCCCATAATATTCATAGCCAAATTTTGCTCCGCGCTGTCTTAGACTAACTTCCAACTCAGGAAAGGATTCTACTTTCCATCCCATCATTATGGCTTTTGCTGCTGATACAGAATCCTGAGATACTGAAATTGTATAATCAGTTTGATCTAAACAAGCTCTACGCCACACCCTGAAACCACTGGGAGCAAAACTCTTGTTTACATAACTTGTTATAATTTCCGTGCCATAATCCTCTTTTTGTTTAGAGGCAGAAGCAATTCCAAGTTTTGGATTGCTTTCAAATTTCTCCAAAAGTACTTGGTAGTAAACCTTCTCTGGGAATACATCACTATCAAGTATTCCAACAAATTCAAATTTAGAATCTTTCTCATGATCCAAAATTCTGTTCAATCCAAATTTAATAATCCTGCTATACTTTGGGCCAAGAGCATAAGATTTATCTTCATCCTCATAATTGACAAGTTTAATTTCAGTGTTTTCAAAATCAGAATTATACTTTTGAATCTCTTCTTTAAAAACTTCCACTGTATCGTCTGTACTCCCGTCATTAATAAAAATCCACAGGTCTGGTCTTCTAGTTTGCCCAGCCATACTTTTTACCAAATTAGGTATATTTTTGGATTCATTTTTTGCTGGTGTTACTATAGCAAGTTTTCCTTTCATTTTATACGGACGCTTTAAATTCTATTTGTTTATCATCTTTATGCATAATTGCAATGATAGTTAATAACAACCACCAAAGGGTGTTTAATACTACAATATTACCAACAATCATTCCTAAATAAATCGCTGCCAAAGCAGCGTAAATGGCATAATAACGTGTGGAATTCAACTCAATTGCATTCTTCCTTAATCTATACAAACCATAATACATGCCATATACAAATAGAATAAACCCAAACAAACCAAACTCTAAAAGAATTCTCAAATAATCATTATGTGGCTCCCTTATACTACTTTCTAAAAAATAGGGACTTACTAATGAGGCATATTCCAAACCCATTCCAGTGTAAAGTCCATCTTTCTCTACAAGTTCGTCGTACATTAACTTCCAGGTAACAATCCTCCACACAAGAGAGCTACCTCCACCGGCTTGGTTTTCCGACAATCTTTCTGAAATAGCTGTAATATCGGTTAATTCTTTTACTCTTTTTTGCATTAAAAACCCGGCCCCAGCGATGAATAAAGGGAATAAAGCAATGGCAACTATCTTTTGCCAACGCCTAGCATAATGCGATAAAAATAGAAAAAGGACCAATAATAAACTGATAACCCCTCCCATTCCTCCTAAAAAAGCAGACAAAAGGAAAACAAAAAATGCAGGTAAGTACTTGTTGTAAACAATCAGTAAAATGGCAAAATAAGGGACTAGAAAATAACTAAAGTGATTTGAATTAATAAATGTCCCACTAGGTCTTTCAACACCCGAAAATGCAAATTGGAACACTGCTAAAACACTCTGTATTAGAACTATTATTGTATACAACCAAAATAATTGTTTAAAAGTAATCTTACTGTAATAGGCTAAAATAAATACTGCGAAATACGAGAAATAACGAATTACTCCTCGAGCGGTAAAAAATGGTTCACCATGTATATTAACAGCATTAATAAATGCATACCCAATTAATAAGAAAAACAAAGAAGAATAAAGGAGTAGGTATTTCGGCAACCTTAACCTAAAAATTAGTAATAAAAAGAAACAGCCTAGCAAAGCCAGACCTATAACTGCACCCAATCCTGATCTATCAACCATAACTCTCATAAAGAGTAGAGCCATTATTAACACAGAAAAAAAATCCCATTTCTGGATTTCTTTAAATTGAATACTATTAGGTATGGATAATTTCAATCAGTTTGATTTAATCGTACTTGCCTTTACTTATTAATCGATATAGCTGCTTAGTTACACTTGAAGGTAAAATAGACCAAAATGTAATTACTAAGCCCTTTTTAGTTAAGTGCTTCCACTTTACTTTACCCCACAAAGAATCAGGATTTTTCCCCACTCTTAAAGTTTGTAGCCACCTGCTCACCACCCTGGCATTTAAAAACTTATACAACAAACTGCTGACTTGATCGTCAATGGTTAAAGAGGCCAATTTTTGAACAGTAGTTGACTCGCAACCCAATTCAAATCCTTCTACCTTAGTTACCATATTTACAGAGTCTCTATGATAAACAACGGTTAATTCAGGGGACCAAATGGCCAACTCTCCATAAAAGATGGCCCTCAACCAAGTATCTACATCGCCACCTCTTTTACATCTTCCCTCAGGAAAACCTCCTATTTCTTTAAGCAACTCAGTACGGAAACCTACAGCACCTGTCCAAAATGGTGGTGCTCCATCTATACTGTTTTTCAAAAATTTCTTGAGGTCTATATCATGTATTCCTTTAGAATGATGTCTTTTATTATAGGTGTTAGGAAAAAACCTACCTTCCTTGTTTTCTTCAAAATTGTCGGTCCAAGAGGTGGAAAGGATTTTAGCTTCAGGTTGATAATTAATTAATTCCAAAAAAGTTATTAAATGATGGTCCATCCACTCATCATCGGCATCTAGAAACGCCACCCAATCGTATTTAGCTTTAGCTATGCCTAAGTTTCTGGCAGCATAACCACCAGGCCCCGGCTGCTTTCTCTGAAATACCCGTATTCTTTTATCAGTATATGACTTCGCTTTTTCAAAGCTGCCATCAGAAGACCCATCATCTACCAGAATGAGTTCCCATTCCCCAAATTTTTGATTCAATACCGAGTTTATGGATCGGTCTAAATGTGGAAACTTATTGTAAATAGGTATAATTATGCTAAACATGTGAAAAATGAATTGTTAGCATCCTTAAAATTAAAAGTCCAAAAAAGAACAAAATCCCTAAAATCCCGCCTAATACAAGAAAGACAATTCCCAATAATAAAAACTTTGGTTCACTAGGATTGGTAGGCAATTGAGGCTTCTGGAAAACAGTCATTAAAGGAGTCGCATTTTGCACTTTAATCCTTGACTGTTCCATTTGCTGTGCCAATGAATTATAAACACTAAACTCTAAATTAAAATCAGCCAGAAGTCGGTCTTCTTCCGTCTTTAATAGTTGGGAATTTATCCCTCTGTTTCCGTCTCTGAAGTTCGCTAATTTTTTCTGGGTTTGCTCTACCCTTTTCTTAGCCTCCTTAGTTCTTTCTTCTATAAACTCAAAATTCTTAAGGTCCTTATCCAATATTATTTTGGTCAAATATTCTTTTAGGAAACGGCTTAAAATTTCATTTAGCTGTGCACTTGCTAATGGTTCTGGCATTTTTGTTTTAATCAATAATAGCCGATCTTCCTTTTCTACTTCAATTCTTTTTCTTAGTTGTGCAATTGTTTTTCTTTCTCTTGCATCAAATGCTAATATGGCTTCATCTTCATGAGAAATAGACGTGTCATTTTTTTCTGTTTCTACATTTGTATTGGGTAAAAACATAGATTTCACTTTACCTGGCAACCTTACTAAATGGTAGTAAAAATTATATTTTTCATATTCGTTGACAAATTCCACAAGAGAAACACTATCACTTGCTTCTTTTAAGTAAACTTTTTCATAAAGTAATTTCTCTAAGAAATCACTTTCTAAAACAAGATCTGGAATCAAATCTGGAGGTAAGGCCTCAGTATTTTGATTTCCTATACCTAGATTCCCTAAGCCAGTAATGGATGCCAAGCCACCAAGGGCTTTTGAATTTAATCCGCCAGACTGCTCCATCAATAATTTGGAAGAAGTAGTGAACTCTTCAGAAGATGTCAGAAGATAAACCAAGCCTAAGGAGAAAACTGTCACTGCAACAATGACAATCCATTTTTTAAAGACAATAATTAAATTAATTAAGTCCTTAATTAATATTTCTTGTTCTTGGAGCGATTTTTTAATAAATCGGTCCATATGGGAAATTCGTTTATTCATTAGACGCAACTTTAATTGGTTTTGGCTTTTCTATCTGCCCACTTCAATTTTATTAAATATTTTACTCCTACTAATTCCACATACCATCTAATCATCAGTACCCGAAAATAGTCTGAAACAGACTCAAACCGGATATAGTTTATCCTGAAAATGGGTGGCAATACCCTTTTAAATAGGGTCAATATTTGCTTTCCAAAATTGAGCGAAGAATACGTCTCTTTATAATATCCTAAAATTGTTCGCTGCTTTTTGATGGCAATCTTAATAATTGATTCTCTTGAAGGATGGTTTATAGTTGCCAATTCAGCATAAGCTATTTCTTCACCCAAAGCACTTAATTTAAGATTCCAGAAAAAATCACCTCCGGACATTAAACTTTCATCGAAATAACCATATTTATCAAAAAGAAATTTCTTAGCGAAGAAATTACCTGTTACTGACTTTTTAAATACCTTAACATTCCTCTCTTGCTGAAAGGCAAAGTATTTTTCGTAAACGAATGCGTATCGGCTTCCATTTTTAGGTTTAAATAATTCTATCTTCCCTCCAAGCCTAGAAACCCCCGATTTTTCTAACTCCCCTACCCCTTCTAAAAGCCAATCCTTATCTGGTATACAATCTGAATCTGTAAATGCAAGAATTTCACCCTTGGCTTTCCTAATACCTGAATTTCTTGCGGCATAGGAGCCTGGTTTTTTTTCTTCAATAACTCTCCATCCATTGATTGACAACCAATTTGGTACAGAATCTGAAGGGTCATTATTAATTACAATGACCTCAAATTTTTCAGAAGGAAAGCTTTGTCTTTCTAGTGCTTTCAAACATAGTTCTAGTCTATCCCAATCCCTAAAAGTTGGAATAATAACTGAAACTATTATGGTAAGTTTTTTTTCACTATCCATTAAACTTCCTCTTCATACATTGTTTATTGCAATAAATTCCAAATGGGACAAAGAGGTGTTACAAAATTTCGAATACCATTCAAATGATATTTTGAAGGGTTTATAGTTCTTACTCTAAGATTATAAGGAACTATCATTGTCAACTAAAAATTAAAACTTAACACTTAGCCACCTCACTAATTTATTTTTTAGTCAAAAACTAACCCTTAAAATACTTAGAATAAATTAATTAGATATTCTATCTATTAAAATACCTAAAGTAGCAAGACTTGAGGCTATCCCTATCCAAGCCTGTACTGACATTGGTTCACGTTTTGGTTTTTGTGGCACGATGATCTCTGCTCCAGGTTCAATTTTCGGGAAAAAATTAAAAAACAAAAACCTATTTGTTCTGTGCACATCCCCGTTTGCATAAACAACGTAGGACCTGGATTTTCGAGCTTGTTCTGTAAATCCACCAGATCTTGAAATGTAATTTCTAAAGCCTCTTGATACATCATACCTCGCAGTAGTAGGATATAGAACTTCCCCCCTCATCCTCACAGTTTGTAACTCCTTAGGGATGCTGATAATATCTCCCTCTTGCAATATTAAATCATATTTAGAACCAGGTTGTGATAGAATTTTACCTAGATCAATCCCAATTAATTCTTTATCCCTTGTTGCAACCTCCATTACAGTGCTGTCTTCCTCACCTAAAAATTGATATTTATCTTCAGAAAAGCTGTCGGTCTTATTATTATCTTTACTATTCTTTAATTCCTCATTCCTAAGTAGGGCCATTCTATCATCAATCCTATCTAAAAGTTTTCCTTCTGCTTCGGCATTTTCAATATCCCCCTCACGAACAGTATTTCTATGCAAGGATTCCAATTGTTCAAGCTTAATATTTTCTTCAGATTTGGTCTTAAAAAACTCTGTTCTTCTAATGAGGGTCGCCCCTTTAGGGTAAGCATAGTCATTTAGTCCTCCTGCTCTTTTAAGCACATCAGAAATTCTCTCATCTCTTTTCTCAAGTGTAAAGCCTCCAGGATAAAAAACTTCCCCTTCCACATAAACTATTTTCTCTGGCTGAAAACCTGGACTCTTCCTAACAAAAACATGGTCAAATGGTGCTAAAATGACATTCTTTTCTTCCTCACTTATCCTCAGGTTTCCATCAATTGAAATTGTTAGTATTTCAGCAATCTCACCACCAACCTCATCTTTTACTCTCCTAGCAATTTCTATATTTGCATTAGAGGCAGATTCTTTGAAACCTCTGGCCTTGGTTATCAAATCTGCTACTGTCATGTTTTTAGCAAACTGAAACACTCCCGTTCTGTTTACTTCACCAGAAATCTGAACATAGTACTCCTCTTTAAGGTCGTATTTGCTAGGTATGTTTAGAATATCTTCACGTTTTAGAACAACATCCTCTGCTTGACCTGAAAGAATTGCTCCTAAGTCTAGAGTAAGTACTTCCATTGTGAAATCAGGATTAGTTCTATATAAGGTAGCTCTTTCTGAAAAGGCGTCTCCACGTATCCCCCCTGCAATTTCTACTAACCCTTGAACCGTCATACCATCAGAAATAGCAAATTCCCCGGGTCTAAAGACAGCTCCTGTAACTTGAGCACGGTTATTGTATCGTTCAAGAACTCCTCCTACAACATATAAATCCCCATCTTTAATAGCAAAGGTTTCAAAATCATCTTTATAAACATTATCTACTCTTAATTCCTTTTCTGTCTTTCGTTTTACAATTAGGAGTTCTTTGTATGCCTCACTTTTAAAACCTCCAGCAAAAGTCACAAGATCTAAAATACTCTCATCGCTTTTCATTTCAAACAAGCCTGGCCGACGAACAGGACCTTCCAATTCTACCCGAGTTTGAACAGGTGGTACAATTATCACATCATTGTCCTGTAAAATAATATTTCCATTTTCATTTCCTCTTACCAAAAACTCATAAACGTCTACCTGCCCAACCAATTTACTTTTTCGGTATACTTGAATATTTCTAAACGAGCCTGTTTCATTAGGCCCTCCTGCTTGGTAAAGGGCATTGAATACATTTGCAAAAGAGGGTAAAGTGTATGTACCTGGATGATTCAGTTCTCCGGCCATGGTTACCTGAATACTGCGGATATTCCCAACTCTCAATTGTAAAAAGGTATTGGGATTTGGTCCATTTAATCCAGAATAAATTTTACTTAATGCAGCCCTTACTCTTGTTCTTGCACTTTCAACCGAAGAACCACCTATATTAACTGGACCTACATTCGGCACCAGAACTTTCCCTTCAGGTGAAATCGTCATATCAAAAGCTGCTTGGGAAGCGCCATACACATCCACCAACACTTGGTCTCCAGTCCCCAATATGTAACTCTCAGGGGTAGGGAGATTTAAACTCGGGTTAAAGTTTAACTCCCTATTATGGAACAATGTGTATCCATATATTTCCTTTTGGTGGGGACTAAGATTGTAATAGGGATCTGACTTTCTTAAGCTATCAAAAACAGTTGTTCGGTTAACTGTTCCAACTACTTCCCTTTGATTACTTCTAACTGTACTATTTTTAGCAGCCCCATCTCTATTACCTGATTTTAAAGCTTCAATACGTTGTCTTAACTTACTGATTTCAGAAGCAGGCATTCCCTTTTCTATTGCCAATGCTTCAAGCTGAACCTCATTCATTCCCGATGACTCTGCCCGCTTAATAAGTTGCTCGATCTGAGCATCAGACAGCTCATCTACCTTTAAGTTTTGAATATTTTGAATAGTCTGGCTAAATCCAATCGAACCAATAAAAAAACAAAACAATACAGGTGCTATTTTTAAATTTTGGATGAGTTTTCTAATCATCTTGAAGAATCTTTTTATTTAAAAATAAGGTAAAGAAACACTATATAAATTCAGGTATTTAATACCAAAAATCTACAGCTTCGCCACCTCAGTTACATTTAGTAATGAGCAATTAATGACACTGCCAGGTTAAGCGAATACTAAGGCAGATTTAAATTGTTCCACAAAAGTAAGCAATACCTATGGAATTAACATAACAAGGATTTTTTAAATCCATAGGTGTTATACTTGAATAACAACGGTCTCTTTAACCAGGAGTGTATTAGGAATGAATAATTATCATGGGTGAAATAGGAATACTATTTTGAAGTATGAAATCAAAAGATACTTATCAAAGAAGTCTAAAAGCAGCTCTTAATTTTGGTTTGTTTTAAAAAATAAGACGAACCATTTATGCTGGAAAAATATTTATCGGGGCAGAAATCAAAATACAGCTCAAAAAGGGTAAAAAATATGAGCAAAACAAATTAATGTTTTGCTCATATAAAATCAAAGTGCTATATACTTTTACAGCCTATTCAGCTTGGTTTAATACTTTATGACCGCCTTTCATTAAATGCACATCGCGCTTGAATAAACCAACATCAGAAAGCACCATGTCTTCTACCAACATTTTCAAGTCATACTTTGGCTTCCAGTTTAGTTTTGTCATCGCTTTATTTGGATCTCCAATAAGTAAATCTACCTCCGTAGGTCTGAAATACGCGGGATCAATTTTAACCAAAACATCCCCTTTGTTAACTTTAAAGTTGGAAGTTCCAAGAACATCAAAAGCTTTTTCCTTATCAATTGACTCTAGAATTCCTTTCTCTTCTAAGCCTTCACCTTCAAATTTTAAAGTGAATCCAACTTGATCAAAAGCCATTTTAATAAAATCTCTAACCTTAGTAGTAACTCCTGTAGCTATCACATAATCTTCCGGTTCTTCTTGCTGAAGAATCCTCCACATAGCATCTACATAGTCTTTAGCATGCCCCCAATCTCTCTTAGCATCTAGATTCCCCATGAATAAATCTTTCTGAAAACCTAAAGCTATTTTGGCAACTGCTCTTGTTATTTTTCTAGTCACGAAAGTCTCTCCTCTTAAAGGAGACTCATGATTGAAAAGAATACCATTACATGCATACATTCCATATGCTTCTCTATAATTCACAGTTATCCAATACCCGTAAAGCTTTGCTACTGCATAAGGTGATCTTGGATAGAATGGTGTAGTTTCTGATTGAGGTACAGCCTGAACCAAACCATACAATTCCGAAGTAGATGCCTGATAGATTTTAGTTGTTTTTTCCATCCCTAAAAGTCGTACAGCTTCCAAAATCCTCAAAGTACCTATACCATCAGCATTTGCTGTATATTCTGGTGTCTCAAAGCTAACTTTAACATGGCTCATTGCTGCCAAGTTATAAATCTCGTCAGGTTTGGTTTCCTGTATAATCCTTGTCAAATTCATAGAATCAGTAAGGTCACCATGGTGAAGAAATAACCTTTTATTATCCTCATGAGGATCCTGATACAAGTGATCAATTCTATCTGTATTAAATAAGGAGGCTCTCCTTTTTATTCCGTGGACAATATACCCTTTAGATAATAGTAGTTCTGCAAGATAAGCACCATCCTGTCCGGTAATACCTGTTATTAAAGCCGTTTTCATAGACATCTAATTAATGAGCTGTTAAAAATATAAATTTTATCGTTATAATTTGACCTGTTTGTATTGGTCAATATTCTTTAAAAACCATTCATAGGTGTCCCGGACACCATCTTCAAGTCCAATTTTCGCCTCCCAGCCTGCGGCCGCCATTTTGCTCACATCCATAAGCTTACGAGGAGTACCATCAGGTTTTTCACTATCCCATTCTATCTCACCTGTATGCCCTGTGACTTTTTGAATCAACTCGGCCAATGATTTAATGGTCATGTCCTTCCCCGTTCCAACGTTGTATAGGTTATCTTTAAAGCTATTTTCAACAGCAAAAACAACAGCTTCCGCCATATCTGTAACATGTAAGAACTCTCTCATTGGAGACCCAGAACCCCAAAGGGTAACTGGAGTATTTCCATTTTCTTTAGCCTCATGAAATTTCCTGATCATTGCAGGCATCACATGAGATGTTTCAAGATCAAAATTATCATACGGACCATAAAGGTTCGTAGGCATAAGGCTGATAAAATCTTTCCCAAATTGCTTCCTTATAGCATCACAAGCTTTTACCCCTGTGATTTTAGCCAATGCATACCATTCATTGGTAGGTTCCAAAGATGAGGTAAGCAGACTTTCTTCCTTTAGGGGCTGAGGTGCCAATTTGGGATAAATACATGAACTTCCCAAGAAAACGAATTTCTCAACACCAAACTGATGGGAATAATTAATCAAATTATTCTGAATCAACATATTCTCCATAAGAAAGGTATAGGGATAATTGTTATTTGCCAAAATACCACCTACTCTAGCTGCTGCATCAATAACTATTTGCGGCTTTTCCTTTTCAAAAAAATGCTTTACTGACAATTGGTTTGTTAAATCCAAGTCTTTGCTACTATAACCTAATAGGTTTTTATAGCCTTTAGCTTCTAGAGACCTTTGAATCGCAGACCCCACCATACCCCGATGACCTGCAATATAAATTTTAGCATTTTTATCTACCATTTCCTTAATTTAGTAAACTTGGATTTTCTTTTTCTAATCGTTCATAGACCTTCTTAACATCTTGAGCATTCTTCCGGTTCAAAACAAGAATTGCATCATCGGTTTCTACCAAAACAACATCCTCCATACCTATGAACTCAACATGCTTCCCAGTTCCTAAAACCAAATTCTCACCTACCCTCTCTTTACTACCAATAGGATAATATTCGAATAAAGCTTCAAAAGACCCCATATCTGACCATGAAAAATTTGAAGGTATAACTTTTATCTTGTCAGAACGCTCCATAACTGCATAATCTACACTAATTGAAGGTATTTCCATACTCAAATCGAGTGGAAGAAATCCTTCTTTAGCATTTTTCATAGCCGCTTTTGAAGTTTTCAGTACTTCAGGTTCATATTTCTGTAACTCTCTTAAATATGTGCCGGCTGCAAAACAAAACATACCACTATTCCACAGAAAATTACCCTGTGACAAATAAGCCTTAGCTTGCTCCAATGCTGGTTTCTCCCTAAACCCAAGCACATTATTTCCTTCATGCTCAATGTATCCAAAACCTGTTTCTGGTTTACTCGGGATTAAACCAAAGGTCACCAAATCCCCATTCTTTGCCAAAGCAACTGCTTGGCTTAGATCAGCATTGTATTTTTCTTGATCTCCAATTAAATGATCTGATGGAGTCACTAACATTATTGCATCTTCAGGAAGAGATAAAGCAGCAAAAGCTATTGCTGCCGCTGTATTTCTTGGTGCAGCCTCAACAAGCTCGATGTAATCGGTGGTAGCTGTTTTTTTTAAAATATCCCTAGAGAGCTGATAATTGTCCACCCCTCCTACCACCATGACTTGATTACAAATTTCAGAATTTCTAATCACCGTTTTTTCAAAAAGTGACTGCCCTCCAAAAATTGGCAAATATTGCTTGGGTCTACTTTTCCGGGAGAGTGGCCATAAACGACTACCTACACCTCCTGATAATACCACATTAACGACTTTCATGTATTTGTATTTTTTGCTTTTATTGGCAGAACTAGGCCTATTACTCTGTCTGACCACAAAATAAATTCAATTAAAACTTAATTTAGGCTCATTAAACTTTTTTCAAAAATAGTTGGTCACAATAAAAATACCCAATATAACTGGTTGTTCTTTAATTTGTTAACCTGACAAAACAATATACTTTCAAAGTATGTCACAAAAGTAAATAAAAAAATCAACAGTATAAAGAATTATTTAAAATACATTTTTTAATATTTAAAAAACAATTAAAAGAATTTAAAAACTAAAACACCTCCTGTTTTTAAAATAATCAATATTTTTATAATTCGATAGTTGAAGTATGGCCAATAATTTCGGTACTTTCGGATTTTAACCCTCAAAGTATGACTGAAAAGCTTAATTGGTATGTTATGTATACCGCACCAAGAGCAGAAAAGAAAGTAGCTCTTAGACTCAAAGAAAAAGGAACTGAAGTTTACCTGCCCCTGATTGAAGAAATCCGGCAGTGGAGCGACAGGAAGAAAAAAATACAAAAACCTCTATTTAATGGCTATATTTTTGTACATACAAGCAAAGAAAGATTATGGGAGTCCTTACAGGTTTCCGGTGCTGTGAAGTTTATCAACTTTTCTGGAGAGCATTCATTCATTCATCAGGATGAGATTGACACTATACAACGAATCATTGAAACGGGCGTTTCAGTGGAGGTTGAAACAGACAACATAGAAAAGGGTGAAATGGTAAAAATACTAGGCGGACCTTTGCAAGGTTTTCAGGGAGAATGCATAAAAAAATCAAATCAGGATTATTTTATCATACGAATTCCAAGCATTAACCAAAGTATGCTCGTCAATGTTCCAAGAAAATTTTTGGAAATCATCTGACAATATATTACCACATCATTAAAAAAAACGCAATATTTTTAATAACTTAGCCTATCGAATAGGGATTTTGATTTCATATTGTTAAAAAATCGTTGATCCGATCAAATTAAAACATATCACATTTTTATGGAAAAGCACACCTATGGCACCGGACTTATTGGCAATTGCAGTTACATTGCCCATATTGAAAAAAACACAAATATAAGCTGGCTCTGTATGCCTAGGTTTGACAGTGATTTTTTATTTGGAAGTATGCTCGATAAGAAGCGAGGTGGGGAATTCACAATACTGCCTCCACACGAAAATTACACTTCAAGGCAGGAATACCAAGAAAATTCAAATGTCCTAGATACTTATATAGAAACCTCAGAAGGGGAAGCATATAAAGTCACTGATTTTGCACCTAGATTTTTCAACTATGACAGGTACTATAAGCCCTCCATGTTAATAAGGAAAATAGAACCCCTTAAAGGTGAGCCTAAAATTAAAATTAATTGTTTCCCTGTATCTGATCATGGTAAATATAAATTAAAGGCAATCCCTGAAAGCAATCATATACAATTCTCAGGAAGAGATCAAGAAGTGAGGCTTACTACAAATTGCTCCATAACCTACATAATGGAGGATCAGGCTTTTCATCTTCAGAAAACAGTATATTTGGTTCTGACTTATGGAAGCCCATTAGAAGCACCAATAGAAAGTACTGTAGAAAAGTTTTTGAATTCCACACTCAAATATTGGAGAAACTGGGTCAAATCTACTAGTATACCTAATTTTCATCAGCGATTGGTCGTTCGTTCATCATTGGTTTTGAAAATCCATCAATACGAAGACACTGGAGGAATCATTGCTTCCTCGACATCTAGTTTACCCGAATCTCCAGGGTCAACCAGGAACTGGGATTATAGGTACTGTTGGATGAGGGATGCGTATTACACATTGAATGTATTTAATCATCTTGGACATTTTGAAGAGCTGGAAAGATACTTTGAATATCTGCAGAACCTCCCTACCGATAATAGAGGGAGATACCAGCCATTGTATGCAATTACAGGCTCTGCAAAACTAATAGAAGTCATTTCTGACCTTGATGGTTATAGAGGTGAAAAGCCTGTCCGGTTTGGTAACGATGCCTATACGCACATACAAAATGACTTATACGGTCAAGTTTTGGTCAGTTTACTTCCACTTTATGCCGACAAAAGATTTGTGGAGTCAGAGAAAAGTCACTCCAAGCCTTTTATATACAATCTTCTCAACAAAATAGAGGAGACTATGGATGAAAAAGATGCTGGGCTATGGGAATTTAGAAATTTAAAGCAAGAACATTGTTACACTTTTCTATTTCATTGGGCAGGTTCATGCGCGGCCATCAAGATTGCTGAAAGAATGGGTGATACAGAAATGATGGAAAAAGCCCTAGACCTTAAAAATAAAGCAATTCAGAAAATCGAAGCCTGCTATATCCCGGAAAGAAAGGCTTATGCACAAGCCATAGGGACAAAAAACATGGATGCCAGCACATTACAACTAATCACTATGGGCTATTTCGGAAATGACATTGAAAGGGCCAATGACCACCTTAAAGCCTTGGAAGAGGATCTATTGGCCAAAAACTTTCTGTTTTACAGATACAAACATCAGGATGACTTTGGCGAGCCAGAAACAACTTTCTTAATTTGTGCCTTCTGGTATATTGAAGCATTGGCCTGTGTCAATCGCCTTGATGAAGCCATGGAAGGATTTGAGACACTAAGCAAATATTGTAACCATTTGAAACTCTTTTCGGAGGATGTTGACCAGCATACTGGTAGCCAATGGGGTAATTTCCCTCAGACTTACAGCCATGTAGGATTACTTAATGCAGCTTACAGAATTGACAAAAAACTAGACAAGCCAAATTTTATCCTCTGATAGAATTTGGCTTGTCTAATGGGTCATTCTTAAGTCTTACTACCAAAATCAGGTCCTGATCTAATTTCAAATAACCATAATCATAACAGTAAATATATACATTACCTTTTTTGTTGGTGTAGGAATGGGTTCCATATTTAAATAGAAAACCACTCTCCAAAAGTTTTTCTCTGGATATTTTAGCAGTGTCATTCTCTTCATTGAGAATACCTGCTAAAATATTTCTATTTTTTTTCAACGCATTGTTAATGTTCCGAATCAGATTATTACTCCCCGACTTCATTTTATTGTTGAAGTGATTCCGACAATAATCATCACAAAACCGTTTATCTGACCTTCCACTTAATGGATTTCCACAGTCCTCGCAATATTGATTCCGCTTTGTCATCTTTTGTTAAAATGCTTAAACAAACTTAATATAAGCATAAAAAAGAATTTAAAAAACGTTTGTAGTCGTTTACAAACGTTTACAAACGGAAATAAACGAATACAGTCGGACTAAATTATAGCCTTGTTCTCAACTTTGTATTGTTCCAAATCGGAATTAATTTAATCAATAACGCTAAACATTAAAGTCATGAACAGTATTAAAAACAACGTACAATTAATTGGTAGACTAGGAGCCAAAGCTGATTACAAAACAGTAAAAGGAGATACACCAATGGTAAGATTAAACCTTGCGACCAACGAGGTATATAAAAACAATAAAGGTGAAAAAGTTGAGGACACTTATTGGCACAACCTTGTTGCTTTTGGGAAAACTGCTGAAGTCATTCACAAATACACCGATAAGGGTTCTGAAATTTGCATCCAAGGAAAACTGGTAAATCGATCCTATGAGGACAAAGATGGGCAAAAAAGATACATCACGGAAGTACAGATTAGCGATGTGTTGCTTATGGGGGACAAATCCCAGTCCAACTCTTAAAACCAAAATTTCTTTAGAGAAAAGATGGAAACACAAAAGGCCGACAACAATTATAAAACCGTTGCCGGCCTTTTTCCCTAACAATTTAACACCTAGAACATGAAATGACTAGACTCACGACTGTCTAATTATTTGAGCATTCCTTTTTTATATTTCATAATGCCTCCGTTTTTATCATTTTTAAACTTATATTTTTACCTTTATTTATAATTGATAGAAGTTTTAATCACCTGTTTGATACTACCAAGAAAAATCATCAACCTTTCAGTCAAAGACTTGATCTTTGATAATCCTAAATAAACAAATAACATTATGATTGTACACCAAGTATATTTTTGGCTCCACGAGCCTGAGAAAAATTTAGATGCTGTAATCGATGGTTGTAAAAAGATAGCCAATACCAAAAGCGTAAAAAGCCATGCTATAGGCAAGCCTGCAGCCACAGAAAAGCGCGAGGTAATTGATGACAGTTATCATATCGCCTTAGTAGTTAATTTCGAAACTATCGAAGACCACGACCAGTACCAGGTCGACCCAATACACCTACAATTTATCGAAGACCATAAAGACAAATGGTCCAGTGTTAAAATCTATGATTTCGAAGTATAATTATACCTAAATTTGCGATTAACAATAAACCACGCAACTTTTACACCATCATTATCAGGTCAATATTTTAACAAAATAAATTAATAAAGTAAGCTTTGAGCTAGATTAAAAGGTCGAAAATAAAAGCTATTGCTAGGTACATAAGTATTTTCAAAACTACCATTACCACCCTTTAACTACACTGATATTAATATATAAAATAAGATATTGACCTGACACTGATTATTGACCACCAAATAGCCAGTTAATCTTATAAGCCCATCACTTGTCGATGGAACAAAAAACGAGGCCGATATAAATTTACCGATCGTTTACAGTTAAAATTACACCTCTGACAGAATGAAACTTAAGCCTTGGTTCTACTAAGCCTTCTTTTCAATGCTTTTGAATTAGAAGCAAGAGGGTGGCCTTCCTGAATTCAAAAAAGTCGCCCCTACATTTATTTATTTACTTTTTCAATAATCACATTGTGATTGGTATAAATACAAATGTCAGCAGCTATTGTTAGGCTTTCTTTCACCATTTCCTCTGCTGTAAGATTTGCTGCAAACTTCTTTAAAGCCCTAGCGGCAGACTGTGCATACATGCTTCCAGAACCAATTGTTGCTATTCCCATATCAGGCTCGATTACATCCCCTGTACCAGAAATAATTAGTATATCTTCAGCATCAGCTACTATCATCATGGCCTCCAATTTACTCAACATTCTATCAGTTCGCCATTCTTTAGCCAACTCCACTGCAGCACGTTTCATATTATTACTGTAGGCACCCAACTTTTCCTCAAACTTCTCCAAAAGAGTAAAAGCATCCGCAGTAGACCCTGCAAATCCAGTTACAATCTTACCTCCCTGTAATTTTCTTATTTTATTTACACTGCTTTTTGCAATTGTATTGCCCATTGTAGCCTGACCGTCCGCTCCAATAGCAACTTGGCCTTCATGCTTTATTGCGACCACTGTGGTCGATTTTATTTTTTCCATCGTCGTTTTTAAAAGTATTTGGCAATAACCGTACTAAAAACAAAAAGTCCTATTTCTAGGACTTTTTGACATATTTACAAATCAGAATTGTCAGATTAACAACCTAACTGGGTCTTCAAGTAAACTTTTTAGCGTTTTAAGATAGGCAGAACCTACGACACCATCTACAACTCTATGATCACAAGAAAGGGTAACTTTCATCACATTACCTATCTTGATTTCTCCATCCTTCACAATTGGGGTTTGTTTGATTCCTCCTATAGCTAAAATACAAGCATCAGGTGGATTGATTATGGCAGTAAACTCCTCAATCCCAAACATACCAAGATTGGAAACGGTAAAGGTATTGCCTTCCCAGTCCTTTGGTTGTAATTCTTTGTTTTTGGCTTTCCCTGCCAATGATTTGGCTTCTTTAGATATCTCCGAAAGAGATTTGCTATCTGTGAAACGTATAACAGGTACCAATAAACCATCATCTATAGCAACCGCCATACCGATGTGAACATGGTCATTGAATCTGATTTTATCCCCCATCCAAGCAGAATTAACTGCAGGGTGTTGTTTTAGTGATACAGCCGCCGCTTTGATAACCATATCGTTGAATGAAATTTTGACGGGAGCTACCTCATTCATGCTTTTCCTGGCCTCCATGGCCTTGTCCATGTTAATTTCCATGGTCAAGTAAAAATGGGGAGCTGTAAATTTGCTTTCTGCAAGACGCTTGGCAATTACTTTTCTCATTTGAGAAACTTTCACATCCGTGTAGGACTCTTGTCCAATAGCTGCTCCACTACTTGCTTCATTGCCCGAAGCACTTGCGGTAGCTGCCACTTTTGAAGGATCAAAATTCTCAATGTCTTTTTTAATAATTCTTCCACTATCGCCTGATCCCTGAACCAAAGAAATATCTATTCCTTTTTCGCTAGCTATCTTTTTAGCAAGTGGGGAAGCCTTAATACGGCCAGTTTCCGTGGAGCTTGCGGTAGTATTGGTCGGTGCACTCTCCTTTTTGACTTCTTCAGTTTTGGTTTCAGACTTATCGTCTTTAGGTGCTTCCGATCCTCCAGAAGCTTCACTAGAAGAAGTTTTCTGTTGGTGGGCTTTAAGTAGGGTTTCAAAATCTGCCCCTTTGTCACCTATAATAGCTATTACGCCATTTACTTCTACAGCATCGCCTTCATTCACTCCTATATAAAGTAAGGTCCCATCATCATAGGATTCCAACTCCATAGTAGCTTTATCTGTCTCAACCTCAGCAAGGACATCACCAGATTTAACCTCATCTCCTACTTTCTTTAACCAGCTAGCGATGGTACCTTCCTGCATGGTATCACTCATTTTAGGCATAGTGATTACCGTAGCTGCAATTCCCGAAACATCAATATCAACAGTAGTCTCTTTAGCTTTTTCTGAGGATTCACCTTTGGATTTATCCTCCTCAGGAGCACTTTCGGTGTCATCACCTGAATCGATACCTTTCAAAATATCGTCTATATTTTCGCCTTCTTCACCCAATATAGCAATGATTCCATTGACAGGCACAGCATCTTTTTCCTTAACTCCAATATGGAGCAAAGTACCCTCATCATAAGACTCTAGTTCCATGGTAGCTTTATCAGTCTCCACTTCTGCCAGAATATCTCCGGGTTTTACTTTATCACCTACCTTTTTCAACCATTGTGCGATTACCCCTTCTTCCATGGTATCGCTCATTTTGGGCATTCGTATTATCTCGGCCATAAGTTAAATTATTCGAATTCATATTTTCAGCAATCCAAAAATAGTTCTTAAAATATGTTTATTCAAATTTAATAATAGTATTTTCACGTAAGATAGATTTGTGAATTGAGCAAAACCATAGAATGCCAGTAGTTAAAATATCGAATTATTACCGTAATCAGCTTCTTTTCAATGGTCACCTACAAACCATTTACCCCGCCATCTTTCGAAAAAAAGTTGATTTACCATTTGAAAGGGAAAGAATTAAAACCCCTGATGGCGATTTTTTAGACCTAGACTGGCTTAAAGGGGGTAGTAACAGTTTGGTCATTATTAGCCACGGACTGGAAGGCAATAGTCAAAGGCCTTATATGACAGGAATGGCCAAAGTGTTTTTTGATGCAGGGTATGATGTTTTAAATTGGAACTTCAGAGGTTGTAGTGAATCGATGAATACAAAACCTATTTTTTATCATTCAGGAGCCTCTTATGATTTAGATCATGTAGTCTCACATGCCTCAACAAGATATTCAGACATTCATCTAGTGGGGTTTAGTTTAGGTGCAAACATTACACTGAAATACCTAGGCGAAACATTTTGGGAAAGTAAAAAGAACATAAAAAAAGCTATAGCTATTTCTGTCCCTTTGGACTTAGTAGGCTCATGTGATAAAATAGACCAATTAAAAAACAAATTGTATGCATTCAATTTCCTTCATTCCTTAAAGCAAAAAATAAAGAAAAAGGCCAAAGTTTTCCCTGAGAAATTTTCTACCAAACAGCTTTCGAAAATAAACACTATTCGGGCTTTTGACAATGAATTCACGGCTCCTTTACATGGTTTCGGTGATGCTGATGACTATTATAGTAAATGTTCCTCACTTCATTATTTACCCAAAATAAGCCACCCTACTTTGGTTTTAAACGCACGAAATGATCCTTTTTTGAGTAATTCATGTTTCCCTATTGTAAAAGAAGAATATTCGGAAAATTTATTTTTTGAATACCCAAAACATGGTGGTCATGTAGGTTTTAGCCCAAGATCAGGGCAAGAAAGATTCTGGTCCGAAACCAGGGCTCTGGAATTTATCCAAAGTCAAATTATTAATTAAGATTTTGAAATAATAATTATGTGTGGAAGATATTCGCTCGCAAAATCAAAAATCGAACTTGAAGATAGATTTCAGGCTGAAATGCTTGAAGATTTCAAGCCGAGGTATAACATTGCACCTTCGCAATTAGTCCCTGTAATCACCTCAGACAGCCCTAAAGGCTTTTCTCATTTTTATTGGGGAATCACCCCTGCATTTGCCAAAAACAAACCGGTAGCCAATAAGCTTATAAACGCCAGGGCTGAAACGATTACCGAAAAAGTATCCTTTAAAAATGCCTTTAAAAAGCATCGATGCCTGGTACCTGCAGACGGTTTCTATGAATGGAAAAAAGTGGGTAAAAAAACCAAAGTCCCCTACAGGTTTGTTTTTCTCAACGAGTCGCTCTTTTCATTTGCTGGAATTTGGGAGGAATTTGAAACTGAAAAAGGCGAAATCGCACATACTTTCACTGTGCTGACTACCCGACCTAACCTCCTTACCTCTGAAATTCATGATAGAATGCCAGTTATTTTAAAAAAGGAAAATGAAGAAAAATGGCTCAATCTTGACAGTAGTGAAAAGGATCTTTTGGCCATGCTCAGTCCATATCCTGACGAAGAAATGACTAAATACACCGTCTCTCCTATGGTTAATCAGGTGGTAAATGACAGTCCATTTGTCATAAGAAAAACTTTACCTATGGATCAATTTGGCAACTATACTCTTTTTGGCTAATGCATTCTATAAAAGTTATTGATCTGAAATTTCAACAGGCGGAAAAAACAATTGCTAGTTTTCTAATCCAAGGAAAAGAAAAACCAGTGTTGGTAGAAACCGGTCCGCATAGTACCTGGAAAGAATTAAAAAGCTATCTAAATCTACAGGGTCTAAAGCCTGGTGATTTAGGGGCTGTACTCCTTACCCATATCCACTTTGATCATGCTGGATCTGCTTGGGAATTCGCTAATGAAGGTGTGAAAGTTTTCCTCCACCCTAAAGGTTTACCCCATTTAGCCAATCCTGAAAGACTTTGGAAATCTGCGGCTAAAATTTATGGAGATGAGCAAATGGACAAACTTTGGGGACCAATGGAGACAATTGATGAAAACTTGCTTGTAGCAGTGAATGATAACGAAAAAGTAGTTATTGGTGATTTGACCTTTACTGCCGTTCATAGCCCAGGCCATGCAACACATCATATTGCTTGGATGTTGGAAGATATCATCTTTACAGGTGATGTGGGAGGTGTAAAGATCACTGATGGACCTGTGGTCCCCCCTTGCCCTCCCCCGGACATTAATATTGAGGCCTGGAAATCATCAATAAAAAAAATATTAGACTACCACCCAAAAGAATTGTACTTAACTCATTTCGGTAAAATCAGCAAGCCAAAGGAGCACCTTAGTGAACTTGAAGTAATAATTGATGACTGGGCAATGTGGATGAAAAAACAATTTGAGGAGGGGCTTTCAGCTGCTGAAATCACACCTCAATTCATGGAGTACACCAAGCAACAAATGATTGACCAAGGCGTGGACAAAAACCTGCAAAAACTATATGAGTACGCTAATCCAAGCTGGATGTCTGTAAGTGGTTTATTGAGGTATTGGAAATTAAAGCAGGAGAATCGACTTTAATTTTTTGGGTCTGCATTCATAAACCAAAATTGATTTTTCAATTAAAATTAACATATTTGTTTTCCAACTAATCTTAATTGCAAAATGCTGAAGTCGATTATAACAGGTGCAGGACATTACCTACCAGAAAGAGTTGTAACCAACGATGACCTTTCTGAGATGATGAATACCAATGACAAATGGATTGTAGAAAGGACAGGCATCCATGAAAGAAGGTGGTTTACACCTGGAGTTGATACAGTCACCAGTATGGCTAAAAACGCATCTATTATGGCAATTAAAAATGCTAGAATAGAAAATACAGCAATTGATTTTATCATTTTCGCTACAATAACTCCGGATTATTTCATTCCTGGAAATGGCGTATTGCTCCAAAGAGAACTTGGCTTGCAAGGCATTGGCGCTTTGGACGTAAGAAATGCTTGCTCAGGATTTTTGTATGCCCTATCTGTTGCCGACCAATTCATTAAAACAGGTATGTACAAAAACATATTGGTCGTAGGTGCTGAAATCCAGTCCTCCGCCTTAAATAAAAATGATGAGGGCCGGTCAAGTGCTGTGATTTTCGCAGACGGGGCAGGTGCTGTGGTTTGTAGCGCTACAGAAGAAGAGGGCCGAGGAATACTTTCTACTCATTTACATGCAGATGGCGATTTTGCTGAAGAACTTTACGTAAAGGACCCAGGTAGCAGTAGAGAAGTAAGGGTTTCTCAAGAATTAATAGATAGCGGTTCATTTAATCTTTCCATGAACGGAAACACCGTCTTTAAACATGCTGTATTAAGGTTCAAAGAGGTAATTGAAGAGGCCTTAGCTGCTAATAATTTAGAAAGCAAGGATATTGATTTACTAATACCCCACCAAGCAAACCTCAGAATAAGCCAATACATCCAAAATAAAATGGACCTTAGAGACGATCAGGTCTTTAACAACATCATGCATTACGGCAATACTACCGCGGCAACAATTCCTATTGCTATAAGCGAATCTATTCAACAAAATAAAATCAAATCAGGAGACCTTGTGTGCCTTGCTGCATTTGGAAGTGGATTCTCTTGGGCTTCAGCCATTATAAGGTGGTAGCTTACCATAAAAATAATCCCCCTTTTGACCAATTATTGCCCCTTACACTAGACAAGGCATTATTTGAAAAAATAAGCCTGGCCAAAAAGACGTTTATCTCTATTCTTTCTTTGGTAGGAAATACTATTCCGCTGGAAAAATTAGTGCGTATACATATTAATCAAAAGGGAATAAAGATCAGTCAGGGAAACGAACTACAGGGTTGCCCTTATCAAGTATTAGATATTGTTCGCGATTTTGATGTGAATCATGGTTTGAATCTAAGGGTTCTGCATTGGTGGGGACGTGGCGCCTTCTTATTCATTTATTTTGGTTCTCAACACCCTAAACTTCAAGCTACCGAAAACCTATACAGCTGGATAAAAGAGAATTCTTTCAACCTGTGCAAAGGAAACCTATGGGATTACAAAAGGATTATTGATGAAAAGAAAATTATTCTCAGTGAAAACATTGAACGGGACCAATTAATTGAGCACCTTAAAAGTGAGACTCCATTTCAGATAATAAAACCAATCCCAATAGTAGACAGGCCAACATTTGAACATAATTTAGTAAAAGAAATCACGGAAGCATTGACATGGATGGATGCCAAGCATATTTAATTTTAGTTCTGAAATAGCTTGGTAAACAGAGTAAAAAAGAAAAACTATTAAACTTTTCCCTAACTAAATATAATTTTTTAACTATATAATGTAAATTGGAACCAAGATTGTGTGCATTCCGTATGACTTTATAAAATTGATAAAACACTCATGAAATATACATTTGCCTGGCTTTTGATGATTTTTTATGTGTCTTCCTCATTTGGACAAGGCCAAGTGGTGAACCTTTACAATAAAGACTCAACCCTTATGGGTAATGGAGTAATGCTCAATAACAAAATGGACGGTCTTTGGAAGTTCATTAATCCTAAAACCAATAGTTTAATTCAGCAAGGCAATTTCAAAAATGGATTGAAAGATGGTCAGTGGATCATTTATTTTTCAAACAAACAAAAGCACATTGTAGCTGATTATAAAGACAATAAAAGGAACGGTTCATTTTTAGAATATGATTTAGGAGGGGCGCTAATAAAAAATGCCGTTTATCAAGACAGCGTTTTGGTTGGACCTTATAAAGAGTATTATGGTAATCAGAGTAAATCAGGATTAGCCAATCCAAAACAGGTTAAAACAGAAGGCGACTATTTGAATGGTAAAAAATCAGGCAAATGGATTTTCTATTTTGAAAATGGAGAGAAGGCTGTTGAAATAAACTATAAAGAAGGAATTAAAGAAGGCCCTTACAAAGAGTATGACCCGTTTGGTGAGTTGATTGTAGAAGCCAACTATGTCGACAACCAACCCGATGGGCCATTTAAAAGATTTTCACAAACGGGACGAATTCAAGAATCCGGAGAATACAATGCAGGAAGAAGAGTAGGTAAATGGACAAGTTATTTCCCTGACTCCAATATTTTGGAATCAGAAAAATTCTATGATAAATCAGGTCACAAAACTGGAACTTGGAATTATTATTACGAAAAAAAAAGAGTAGCAAGGGTAGAACGCTATGAAAATGATATCCCTGTAGGTAAGTGGGAAGAATATTTTCCAGACAAGTCAGTATCCAAACAAGTAACCTATGATTTGGGTGTTCCGGTGGGTGAATATATAGAAAACCACAACAATGGAAAACCATCAGTAAGGGGTCAGTATGAAAATGGTTTTCGGTCAGGAATTTGGAAAAGCTATTATCCAGAGGGTAAAATCTATTCAATTGGAGAATACAAAAACGACTTGAAATCAGGGCTTTGGAAATATTTCAATAAAATCGGAATACTAGTGGCTGAAGGCAAATACCAATTAGGTGCAGAACAAGGACAGTGGTTTTATTATTATGATGGCGGTCAGTTAAAATCAGTAGGAAGCTATTTACTGGGTCAGGAAGATGGTATGTGGGGACTTTTTTACGACAACAAACAACTTACGCAAGAGGAAACATGGGATTTTGGTAGGCTTTTAAATGTAAGTACCTACAACAATTATGATGGATCCAAAACTTTAAACCATGGCACCTTAAAGGATGGAAATGGCACAAGAATCACCTATTATGTAAATGGGGTAAAAGAATCTGAAGGCAATTACAAATCTGGTAAACCTGAAGGTGTGTGGAAATATTACCATGATAATGGTAGACTCGCCTCTGAAGGAAAAATGGAAGATGGTAAAAAAGAAGGGTCTTGGAAATACTATACTCGATCAGGAAATTTGGAAGACATCTTGAAATTTGAAAATGATGAGTTACTTGCAGACGACGTTCCTGAGGAAAGTGATTTATTTCAAGATTTCAATTAAAATCAAAACAAATCTGCATTTAATAGGTTAAATAAATAAAAAAATATGTTTGGCCTATTTAGAAAGAAAACCCAGCTCGAAAAACTTCAACAGTTATACAAGGACTGCTTGGAAAAAGCACATAAAGCATCTCATCATAATAGGCAGCTTTCTGATAATTTAATGGCAGAGGCTGAAGTCATTGCAAAAAAAATAGATGCATTGAAAAAGGGCTAATCTACAATAATTGAAATTATTATTCGTAAAAGGAAAAATTATTATTTTTCCTTTTTACTATCGTTTCTTCAAGCAAACAAACCAGTTCTATTCTGAGGGAATATAAAAACTTGGAACACTTATTGCCGTTAGTATTAATATCACCAATATTAATGTGCCATGAAAACCTTAAAAAGTAATCGGTCGACATTCCCAGTTTCTATGAAAGTTTTAACCATAGGAATCTTATTGTTTTTTGTAGGCAGTATTCAAAATACAAATGCTTTACCAGTTTCAGTTTCATTTCAGGTATTTTATGATGAACTAAGCCCTTACGGAGATTGGATAGAAGATCCAAATTATGGTTTTATATGGGTTCCTTACGTAGATCAATCTTTTCAACCTTATCGTACAAATGGGCATTGGGTAATGTCAACCTATGGCAACACCTGGGTTTCTCAATATGATTGGGGATGGGCTCCTTTCCATTATGGAAGATGGTTTTTCAGTGACTTCTACGGTTGGGCTTGGATCCCAGGGTATGAATGGGGACCAGCTTGGGTAAACTGGAGATCAGGTAGAGGCTATTATGGATGGTTACCTCTTGGTCCTCAAGTTTATTACTATAGCTCAGCTCGATATAATATCTATTCCCATTGGGTTTTTGTACCTAGACGCAGGTTATTAAGCAGAAGGATTCACAGGTATTATATGCATGGTAGAAATGTAAATGTTATTTACAATCAAACTACCATTATCAACAATACCTATATCCACAATAATAACAGGTACATTGCCGGACCAAGCCGTTCTGAATTGCAACAAGTAACTAGGCGTAATGTCCCGGTTTTTGAAGTTCGACAAGGAAGAAGACCAGGAAGAACTTCAGTGGGAAATAATACTATCAGTGTGTATAGACCACAGGTCTCAGCGAGATCCTCATCAAGAAATGCAGTAAGTTCTAGACCGAAAAAGTATGTAAGTGCAAAGGAATACGGTAATACCCGGTCTACTTTGAATAGTCGTACAAATGTTAGGTCTACTAATAGAGCGACCACAAGGAACTCTAACGTGAGGTCTGAGGCTCTTAGGGAAAGTAAAACACCCACATCTAGACCTGCTGCAAGAAGCGCTGTGAAACCTACTACTGAAAGAAGTAATACCCAATCGAGGAGAGTAGCTCCTTCTGTTAACCCCAGTAATTCCAGGTCAAATAACAACATTGGAAATACAAATAGCAGAAGTAGAAATAGCAGTACTCCTCCGAGTAGTGGCGTTATTAGGAGAAGTACCACTTCACCTAACAATGGCAACACACGCAGAGTTACACCAGACAATCAACAAAACAAGATATCTACGGTATCCCCTTCCCCTAGAAGTAATACCGTAACTCCTAAACAAAGTGTGACAAAACAACGGTCATCTACTCAAAGACAGGTAATTAAATCTTCACCTGTTCAAAGTAGACCAACTCCAAAAAAGGTTACTCCTTCAACTAGAAAAAATAACAGTGTTCAAAGAACGCCGCCTCAAAGAACCAATTCAAGGGTTAAATCTAATAGCAGTAGTAGCTCTCAAACAAGAAGCACCTCTAAAAGCTCTCAACGATCTACCAGAAGTACTTCACCTTCAACAAGGTCAACTAGATCGACTAGAGGCAATTAAATAAAATCTGGTATTGAGAGAAAAAGAATACCAAGATATATGACCCTTGAATTAAGGCCGGTTTTGATGAAGTTGAATTATGTTAAACAATGGATTTTAAAAGATTTCATCACACTTAAGGTAAGCAAATACACGTTTCAAATTATATTAAAAAAAGACATTACTTATTAAATAAGTGATGTCTTTTTTTATATAACCGAAAACCTGTTTAGTTGGCAGCCTTTACTATAGCCTTCATTTTTGCTAAACCTGTCTTTGCTACATGAAGTGGATCTTCCTTCCAGTATTCTGGGTTAAAAAGCTCTAATGAAAGCACCTTATCTCCTCCCATATTCTTTAAATCTCTAACCACTTGAACCAAGGGACCTACACCATCTCCTGGATAGACCCGATCCTTGTCTGACTGTTCTTCTCTTGGTATATTCCCTTGAAAATCATTCATGTGAAAAATCTCTATTGCATTCCCATTGATTAATTTCAATCCATCAAACCCAGATCCGCCTCTATAGAGATGGAAAATGTCTGGCAATAAGCGAGCATCAGGATCATTGGCTACCGCTGCTACCATCAATATCTGCCCTAAGTGGTAAAATGGTTTGAAAGCACCCCAGAATTCCAATTGAGGCATCACGCCTGTCTTTCTTCCTAAATCCAATAAATCTTTAAACTTTTCGCCGGCCAAGACTAAATCCACAGGTGCTTCTGCTCCAACTCCTGGTGCCGCAACTCTCTTACAACCGATGGCAGCCAGTAAATTCATTTCTTCTTCCATTTGAAGAAAACCTTGTCTGCTCTTATCCTTATCCGCCACCATCCATGGAGCAAAACCAATTGCATTTTCTACCTTTAAACCACTATTTTCAATCATGGTTTTCAATGTAGAGGTACTATTTCCGTCAGCAAGAAACTTCTTTAAATCCTGAATCCATATTTCAATACCATCATAACCGGCCTCAGCAGCTATCTCTATATATTTGGCCAATCCAGGATCCTGGCCTCTAATGGTACTGGTATTTAAACAATAAGTGAATTTCCCTTTCTTTTTTGGCATTGAAAAGGCTGAAACAGGTTGAACCGCAGCAATAGAACCTAGGCCTATTGTTTTTAGTACATTTCTTCTTTTAATTTCCATTGTTTTCTTTCTTAATTAATGGGGCTATTAGAGGTATTCTTGACAAGTGTTGCCAATTAGTAAAGCTTCCTAAAACTACAAAAATATATTTCAATTTTTCAGGATCCCCCTCTAGAAGAAAAAAAATACTACACTATTAAACCAAAGGCTTGGTTTATCTATTGTTTTCCTTTTAACCAAATCATTTTACTGTTCCCCTATAGCTAGGGAATTCCCATCAGTAACTGGGGCATAAGTATACTACTATAGCTTTTTCTATCAAATTTTGAAGTTTACCTTAAATTATAAAATTTATTCTAAAGGACTGAATTATTAATTTCCTCAAATTTCAAGAGGCCTAAATAATATTTATAACTTTAGGCTGGATTACTGGGGTAAAGCCACCTTTTTTATCAGAAAACTAACAAATATTAAAGTTCTACCTAGATCAAAAAATCGAATGGAAGCACTCCTTTTTTAGCCCCTAACAATTCAAAAAGCCAAACATGTGTAACAATATCCCTAACACTAAAACTCAGCGATTCTTTAAAAACACAAAGTATCCTTTGGCTGTACTTTTTATAGCCCTTCTAATCGGTACTGTAATGAATTTCTGCAAATACGGTCCCTATATAACCCCTGACACTATAGGGTATTTTAATATGGCCCAAGGAAAGGATCCCGAATTGACAAGTCTGTCTCCATTTTATTCTTATTTTCTCTCCTTATTTCCTTTTTCATTGATATCGATCTTTGATAGAGCAATAGTTTCTGGGATTTTGATGTTTTTGCTGGCCTTCTACTTATTATTTAAGATGTCCCGGAAAATTGGGGAAAATAGCGTAAATTATTTTTTTGCTTTCGGAATCAGCATTCTATCCTGGTGGTCATTTAGGGTATTAGGAAGCGCCCATGCCGACAGCCATTTTTACTTTTTGTTTTTGTTTTGGGTATACCTTTTCATTTGGAAAAATGAAAGGAGCACGTTGTACCTAATTTTAATCTGTTTCCTTTCTGCATTAATGGTCTGGGTAAAACTAAATGCTTTATTCCTTGTTCCATTGCTCGCATTATGGGTTATCATAAGCAAAGAAAAACAATGGATATATGTTATTTCAGCAACAATTATTTCATGGCTTATTTATCGATGGAATATGCCAGAAAACATCCTTGATTTACATCTTTCAAATCAAGTAGTTCTTCAAGCCAGCCAAATTTCTACCATTGGACTATTTTATGAAAACCTCTCAACATGGTTTCAAGTAAATCTTGCTTTACTATTTTCTGACCTGCTAACACAACATATACCGAAACCACTTGCCTTCACATCTGCATTGCTGAGTTTCGCTTTTCTAATACATTATTTAGTAAAATCCCATAATCAGCATAACAATCCTATCTACAAAGCACTACTTATCAGTTTTGTTTACAGTGTGTTTTTTTTAGGCTTTGAACTGAAGATCGGCTATAAAGAAATCAACTACAGAACACTATTTCCTCAGCTAGTAACACTCTCTCTTGCTCTTTGGATTTACCTTATTCAATACAACAAGAAAAAATCAATTTTAATAATAGGTCTTTTGATAACTAGCTACACATTAAGCGGCCACTATATTATTTGGCAAAGGAATGATGTAGCTTCACTTATTACAGCCAAAAGATTTGACAATAGTAAACAGAAAGAAACTATTGAACGGATTTTAAATCAAAACCATCAACAGATTTTCAGCAATAGCCCAGAAAAAATTATGCTATCGTTCAACACCATAGACGTTCTTCAAATTGCCCCTAAAAACCGATTTATTGAGGGGAAAAACTACCCGCTCAGTAATGCAGAAACAGAATTAGAACGTCAAAAAAGCATTCAAGCTTTAAAAGATGGTTCGGCCTTGGTAGTGCTTTTTCAGCCTACCAAAGAGGATTTAAAAACTTACAACATCCATGGGATTAAATACCTAAATGAGAACAATATGGCAATATTTTATAAGGACAGATTAACGCAATAGGTACATTTTACCATACCCTTTCTTAAAAGCTTTGTCTGCGGAGGTATTTCTATGCTCCATGAATTGACCATTTTTCCTGACCAATACTCTGTAAATATAAACCCCATTGGCCAATTGGTCGCCAAACTCATCTTTTCCGTTCCAAGCGTACTCAGTAATGTTATTCCCTATGGTAATCGGGCCAAGTTCATCCTGAAATATTTCTTTGACTACCTTACCAGTTATTGTCATTATTTGAATTTTTATTTCATCGGGAACCTCTGCTCCTGTCACCGTAAAGACGAACCTCACACTACTGCTAAAAGGATTGGGGTAGGGATAAAAATTAGTTATTTGACTCTCATTAATCACCTCAAAACTCACTTCATATGGCACAGAACCTGCCATATTACCTGCTGCATCGCTGGCATTAATTTTCAAAGTATAAATACCATCATCTAAAGGACCAGGCTGAAATTCAATGGTGAAATCCGCGTTTTCAGTTGCTTCAAACCATTTCACCCTAGAATTACTAAAACTTATTCTCTCAAAATCACAGCCCTCACAAGGCTTACGAAGCATCAATTCCATCCCCAGTGTATCCTGTTTCAATGAAATTTTATTTTCATCTTTTATCTTGGTCGATATGATCACTGTAGGAGACACAATATCACCGTTCATTATGTATCTTCCATCGAAATTAACGTCCAGTACAGGATTTAAATCGTCTCCGGTCACCTTAAAATATTTAGGCAAATCCATTACATTGTTTGTATAAATCTGCTCTGTTAATTTTCGAGGGTTAACAAATACGTTAAGCGAATTGTCCCCAGCCTTTCCTTTGGAGTCAAAATCTATTGTGAAAACTGAAGATTCGCCTGCCTTAACAGCAGGAATCTTAAAGCTCTCTTTGGTAATCTTCCTTTGGTCAATATTAAGGAACGAATAATCAACCTGTATGGAATCAAGAAAATCATGTTTTGAAATATTGATATATTCAAAGGTTAACTCATCTTGCTCCCCTTCATTTAAAACCACCTCTTTACGTTGATCTTTCAAAATTAAAACACCTTCAGGTACTCCCGTATAGTCTACCTGCCATTTGGACAATTGAGGCAAATCTTTATCTGGTAAGTCATTTAGGGAATACTTCAATCTTAAGAAAGGATAGTTCTTTGCATCAAACTGTGTTAGGTCCGTTGTTTCTACATTTACATCTTGCAGCAAAGAAACTTCTCCTCCATCAGGAGTAACGCCAACCACATCCATTGAACTTTGATCTGGCTCAAACAAGTCTTTGCTTTTTACTTCATTAAAAAACTTTATCCAATCTGATGCAGGGCCAACTTTTGGTGACAATATACTTCCTGAGGGAAAATACCCTTGAATACCGGTCTCAAACGAAATAACTTGAGAATCTCGAGCAAGTTCATCTTCAACATCAGGAACAACCTCTATAGCTTCCCCTGGCCTCATCCCCTTTCTTCCAAAAAGAATATAAGGATCCCCTGTTTCTAAGTTTCTTAAAGTTGCTTCATTTGCCCCTAACTCCTTAAGTTTGAAATAAGCTTCATCCGGCCAATCTGAAAAAGTCACTTCACCAACAGAAAAAATAACAACATAATCATCTTTTTTCACACCTTCTACAAAATCAAGAAGCATGGTTTTTCCCTCATCAGTAATGTATGCATTAGGTATATTTTGAATAACCTGCGGCACTCGTCCACAAGATCTAAAATCAAGGACATCTACTGTAACCAATGGTACAGGTAAATAAGGTTCTAGTGTCTGGTGGTCAAAAGCCATCAACCCAAGCGAACCTGCTCTGCAAAAACGATTAAAAGTATCTAAAATATAGGCGACACCGTTTAGCATAATCTGGGTATTCTCCACCCTATACTCTTCATTCTCTGACCCAAAAGTAAATACATCAATATTTAAAGAAGTATCTTGAAACTGCCAACTCTGATCTGAAAGTGAAATACTTATGTTTGAAAGTTGATCGGCTAAAAATTGAGGTAATTTTCTTTGTGTCCACCCTTCAGGCCCTCCTTCAATATAAGAAAAACTACTTGTTTTCCATGAAACATCCTCTCCCTCTCTAGGCGCTGAAAACTTAGTCCGCCAGTAAAAAGTAAGCGAATCTACTTTAGGTATTTCATCAAAAAGAGCTACGTTCCATCTGGCCAGGTTATTTGTTGTTATTCTAACTTCTTTTCTTTTGGGACTTGAAAAATCCGAAGCAGTATCAAGTTGAATTATTAGATTTCTTTGCTCAGTCGCTAATCCCGGTATTTGAGCAATCATTTCTAAATTTGTTTCATTTACGATTCCAAAATCAAGAGGGAACAAATTTAATGTTCCACTCAATGGCACGAAGAAGGTTACAGATACGGAATTGTTGGCATAAGTTAATTCATCTATCTGACGACTTTTATTGACGGTGATGTTAAAAACATTGTCTCCGAATGAATTAATGCCCGAGTTAGGGATAGTAAGGACCAGCGTATCTAATCTAAAAACCGGCTCAATAGGTTCCACAGGAATGGTTACAACAGTTCCATCTGGTAATTGTCGCTTAATATCAATATCAACTTCGCCCAGATCAACTATGCCTAAATTTTTGATTGGAATAGTCAACTCCAATGTATCGGAAAGTGAATTTAGCACCTGGTCATTTACCCCTGTCAATAGAATTTCATCAGCATAAATTGCATAATCTGCTTTATTTGCCGGAAATATTCTAACTGCAGGGTCGCCTAACATTATTATCTGGTTTGCGTGAGATTGGTTTACCTCAGACACCCCATACCTAGAATAAAATAATTTTTCTGCTTGTTGCTTAATTTTTCCTAAATTCTGATGAATCATGCTGGAATCTGAGAAAGCAGTAGTGTAAAATGATTCACTATACCTTCTTAAATAAACATCTATACCAACGTCTGCATGTGCCAAGAAATTAGAAGCTCCTCGTTCAGGGGTTATTATCCAATCTTCTCCAAAGGTATAGGCATCCCCGAAAGCATTACCTGCATCACAGCCATTTAATAGTAAAACAGGATATTTACCTTTATTTCTATACCCCATTTCACTAACACTTACAAAACCAATATCAATATCAGTAGTAGAAGGGGCTGCATGTCCGAAAAAAGTAACAAGACTGACGCCGTCATTGACCTGCTCAGAGATATTAATTAACTCTGTAGTAGCATTTGACCTTTTCCTAACAGTCTCTACATTTCCTCCCAAATAGACATCCTCAGCAATCACTTTGAAACCATTAAGGAAGTTATAAAACCTTTCTAGTTCAAAAGCTGATCGTCCTCCACTAAGGTGCATAAGGTTTTTTTGCCAAGGCTCAGAGACTCCAAGCGCATCTTTTTCTTTTATTTTGTCCAAATAGGCAGCCACATCATTGGGTGTTCTGGCGGGGATGCGTCCTACACTTATATTCCTCTCCAGCGGATTCTCCGGATCCAAGCCAATCGCAAAGCGATTGTCAGAGTAAGGATAACCAAAAGTGGGAACCAACTCTTGAAAAGTAAATACTGAAGGATTGGTCCGATAAAAATAGGTAATACCTGAGGACCTTCTTGTATTGAAAATACCATATGCCCGCCCAATCAACAGTACATTTTCCGGTATATATTTCTTCTGGTAAAGTTCCAAAAACCGTCTAATTCCTAAGGGGCTTTTCTCTCCAAAGGAAAACTGATCGTATAAATCCTGCACATTGACTGTAAGGGTATCAAAACCACCTCCCAAGGGCGTGGCCCTATAGGAAGCATAGGCTGTTACCGGATCACCATAGTTATCTGCAGGCTTTCGTAACAATTCATGGGAAATAATGATAAAGTTTGCTTGCTGGTTTAATAAATTCCGAAACCTTACTTTCTCTAAGACATTTAATTCTATAACATTGGACTGGTTTTGAACCAAAACTTTATTTGAACCAGCTCCGGTTGGAATGAGCAGTTCATTGCCTGTTTTTTTAACTTCTAATCTAACAGGGTTAATTTTATCTGTGACATCATAGGCAATATAGTCCTCGCTTGCCTCTTTTATGGTAAGTACTTTGTTACCCTCACTAAACTCAAACGTTTTTGTCTCAAAATCTCCCGAAAGCCCTGAAGAACTGTATTTAATTTGAGCATAATTGATAGAAACATTATCAATGGTATTGTTTACCCCCATAGAGGTAACCTTAATAAAAAAATCTCCCTCAGGGGATAAATCAGTTTGCTGAAGCAACTCACTCACAACCTTATTTTCATACTCTTCGAAAGTAAATTGCCCAAGTTCTCTCATACCATTTGCCGTAGGGCCTATGTGTACTGAGACCTTATGAGAAGTTTCCGATCTACCTACAAAGCTGATTTCCAGTTGAGGGTTCACATTTCCATTTACTATTTGTCCAAGACCATTAAAAATCAATGTTCTACTTCTACCTCTGGAAATAATTGATGAGGTCCAACCTTGCCCTTGGTCATATTTAGACAACCTCACACCTGGAAAATACTCTCTGCCCAAGGAATATTGCTCCTGAAAATGCTGTAATGCCACTAATTGATAATTACTTATTGGCTCCAAGCCATCCCCTATCGAAGGAGAGGCCATTCTTTTACCAAATGAACCTGGAGAAGCGGTAAGAAAATACGCAGTGGTATCATTGTGGGTATTGTAATGTGGGTTTGTCATCCAAGCTTCATCCTCATACAATAATTTGTCTAAGGTTCCGTCATTCCTTTCCCCAATAAATTCCAAATAGTCATCCTGATCAAAAGAACCGTCTTGCTCTCCGCTAATGTAAACGGCCACTTCTTCCCCCCTATGATAAACCTTTATTTCTCGAGGGTCCAAATCATCCATAGCTACTCCAGAGGCTGACAGAGTAGTATAACTTAACTTATAAATACCATCGGAATAAGTAGGGATTTTATAATAATCAGCATCATAATCCAGCCACTGATCTGATTGACCTTTGGCAAAAAAATGTACAAGCAAACCAGTTACTAGTAAAGCAATACGAAAAATTCCTGTTCTATTTTTTCTACAAGCCATCATACAACCTAAAACCAGACTTTAACGGATTAAGAGAAACTTTTACACTAAAAACATGAGAATAAGGTGTCTCAGAAATACTTCCGATATCCGTAAGGGCGTAGTCTACTAAAACTGCCTCACTGACCCTAAACCCTAAACCAAACCCTGGTTGAACTGAGGTGTATTTTGACCCATCAAAATCAATAAGGGTCTGGACATTACCAGCCCCTACTCTAAAAAAGGCAGATTGTCTGTAGCCCAACTCCATCCCAAACTTCGGAGACAAATTAAAAAGATCACTACCATACAAGGTATTTCTTTGTCCATCGAATGTGAGATCTAAATCCAATACCGTCAATAAATCAATCTCTTCTGTAAGCTCAAAATTTCGAGAAAGACTTAAAGTTGCTCTCGGTAGAGTTAGTTCTATACTATTAATGGGGATCTCATTTTGCGTTTGGGCATATATGTCCCTCACCAATTCCGCATTATGCGACCATGCATTGAAGGTAGTAGTAATATCTCTGGCCATCAAGCCTATTTTCCAGCCGTTTTCTATATATATCGCGCCAAAATCCAACCCAAACCCCCATGCTTTGGCAAATTTACCCACATTCCGATGGATGACTTTGGCATTGACTCCCATTTTAAAATAATCACTAATGTCACGTGCAAAGGACAGCACCAAGGCATAATCTGCCGCATTAAAAAACTGTATATTATCGTAATTCAAAGCCCCATTGGCATCATATAAAAATCTGGTATCGGGAATGTCGTCTACCCCAAACCTAATTAAGGAAACAGCTATCTGATTGTCTTCTTGGATATTTGTAGAATAACCTGCGAAATCGAACTTTGCTATTCCCGCAAAATATTCTGCATGCATCAATGAAAACTCATGCTCATGCTTGATTCCTAGCAAGCCCGCAGGATTCCAATAAGCGGCAGTGACATCGTTCACAGCTGACACCTGAGCACCAGCCATTCCTAAAGCCCTGGCTCCAATTCCAATGTTCATGAATTCGTTGGAATATTTGGGGGCAATTCCCTGGGCTCCGACAGCACCAGACAGCAAAATCCCCACCAATACACAAAAATTTGCCCTACTAAACATGAGTTTAAATAATAATTCATTCGCAAAGTAAAAAGAAAATACCATTGTAAATATTTTGAAATTGAAAAATTATTGAAGGTTTTGTTCGGAAATGTCCAATTGTGAACAATAAACTGTACGAAGCCATAACAATCATTGAGACATTTATTAAAGGATTTGTGAAATTGAAAAAAAAGAAAAATATTATCCGATGGATTAATTCTACTGTTATCTGCTTTTAAAACAAAAAATAACGCATTTTGACACAATTATAGGTTATGAAACGAACTTTGTATACCATAGAATTAGGCATAACCTACTAGCACTTGAAAAGTTGGTATTGTTTTTCGAATTGAAATAAACAATCGGCAAAAAAATGACCGTGATTAATTTATTTCTCTTAAAATAAAAACATGAAAGCTTCAAACACCCAAACCCAGATGCGGAAAGGGATATTGGAATTCTGCATATTACATATCATTTCCAGAGGAGAGGTTTACGCTACTGATTTAATAGAAGAGTTGCAAACTGCTCAAATGATTATTGTAGAAGGCACATTATACCCTCTTTTGAACCGGCTTAAAAATGCCAACCTGGCCACATACAAATGGGTGGAATCGGATGCAGGTCCACCGCGGAAATATTATTCTATTACACCTGAAGGTTTAACTTTCCTAAATGAGCTTCAAACCACATGGGTAAACCTAGACTCTTCCGTCAATCAAATTATATCGAAAGCAAAAAACGAGTAGATGAAATCAAGTTATTATAATTTATTTTCTTGACCTTAGTCATTTAAATCATGAAAAAGACAATCAGCATAAATATCAGTGGCATTCTTTTCCATATAGAGGAAGATGGATATACTGCATTAAAAAATTATTTAGATGCGATCAACCAACACTTCTCTCATTACGAAGGTAATCAAGAAATAATTACGGATATAGAGAACAGGATTGCAGAGATTTTTCTGAGTAATCTAAAAAACAATAAGCAGGTAATCACTGCAGACAATGTAACTAACCTTATCAAAAAAATGGGGACAATAGCAGATTTTAAAGCTATTGAAAGAGACATGGATGAGGAAAAGCCTACTGAGGAGTCAGGCAATGATTTTTATAAATATGTAACTCCCCCAGACCAAAATTCAGGTAAAGGTTATAAAAAACTATCCCGACTGGTTAATGGCAAAATACTGGGGGGCGTATGCGCTGGATTTGCAAACTATTTCACAATTGACCCTCTGTGGACAAGGTTGATAACTATTCTACTGTTATTTAGCGGTGGATTAAATTTTAGCCCACTTAGACTTCCATTTTTCGCTGATGACTTTCATTTAAACGCTGCACTTGGATGGTGGACGGTAATTTCTTATATCTTGCTCTGGATCATACTTCCTGTCTCTTACGATAAGCCAGAGGACAAAAACATTAAAAAGCTATACCGAAATCCAGATGACAGGGTCTTGGGAGGAGTGGGTAGCGGTCTGTCTGCTTACTTTGACATAGATGTCCTATGGGTTCGCCTTGCATTTGTTGCTTTAACCTTTGCTGGTGGATCTGGATTCGTTTTATATTTTATCCTTTGGATTATCACTCCTATGGCTAAATCCATTACAGAAAGAATTGAAATGAAAGGTGGGGCAATAACCTTGAGCAATATTGAAACAACCATCCAGCAAAACCTATCCACCGAAAATACCAAAGAAGAATCGACTTCAAAGAGACTATTGCTTGCTCCTTTTCGCTTTCTAGGCAATATGATAAATGCTTTAGGCAAAGCTCTTGGTCCATTTGGATCCTTCTTATTGGCTGTTATAAGGGTGTTGTTTGGCCTTATTATTTTTATTGTAGGCATGGTAATGCTGATCGTACCACTTGCTTTTTTAGGACTTTATAGTGAACTAGTTTCTAATAGTGATTGGGCATATATGTTAGATGGCTTTCCTATAAACACAATAGGTGAATTATTACCTATTTGGTTGGCTATAGCCTTATCTATTATTGTATTTATTCCTAGTATAGTATTGGTTCTATTAGGAATTAGCGTAGTGATCAAAAGAAACCTGATTGACGGAAGATTTGGCTTGGTTCTTTTTGGTATTTGGGTAATGTGTATTCTAGCTGGAGCATTTCAGGCACCAAAAATCATAGGCCAGTTTAAATCCGAAGGAAGCTTCACCGTAGAGCAAACCATGGATCAACCCAAAGGAACTCTTGTTTTAACTGCTGATGGAAATGGAATGGATGATGTAGAACTCGGCTTTGTTAAACTCCAACTTAAAGGTCATGAGAAAGAAGAAATGCTTATCTCCCAAAAGTTTATTTCAAAAGGTTCTAACAGAAAAGAAGCCATTAAAAATGCCTCTGAAGCAGAATACGAACTGCAGTTGACGGATAGTGTGCTGGTTTTTGATAAATTCTTAACCTTCCCCAATACCGCAAAATTCAGAATGCAACATTTGGATCAAACTCTATTTATCCCTCAAAACAAAGCCTTTACCATTGACCGAAACTTACTTTCTATATTAAAGAATACGCTGGGTAATGATGGTTACAAAAGCAGGGATGTTAACAATAGAAACTTCTGGGTTTTTAATGAAAATGGGCTCCTTTGCTTAAATTGCATCGATGACCACAAGCAATCAGAAGCAGACAGTCTTTCCCGATCTATTTATAAAAACAGCTATTTTATGGAGAAGTAAAATTCACCTCAATAGAAGGGTTATGGTCAATTTGGTATTTCCCTCTGTATGGATATAGCGTATCTATTGAGCCTATTATGCAACATAACCTTATGAACAGAGTAATCATTAATAGTGATGATTTCGCATCCGATAAAGAGGTAAATCAATCCATATTATCTGCATTTAGTCAAAAACTAATATCCTCATCTACAGCCCTTGTGAATTTCTCAGAAGGGCTGGAAGATGCGGTTCAGATGGTCAAGGCAAATCAAATCCCTAAAGACGCATTGGGCTTACATCTAAATTTAACTTCGGGGGCACCTGTACTGGAAGAAACTAAAAGTTGTGGGTTAATTTGTGAAAATGGGCTTTTTCACGGAAGAATTAGAACCAAACCACAATTCCACATCAAGCTAAAAGACAGACAACTAATTTTCAATGAATTGGAAGCACAGCTACATAAATTTAATTCTCAATTTGGATTTATGCCTAGCCATATTGATGGGCATGAGCATGTACACACAGAGTGGGCCATTATGCGCTGCGTTAATCAATTGGCCAATGAAAATAAAATTACCAAAATCAGGATTGCAAGAAACTTAGGTGAAAACACAAGTGCTTTAAAAAGTAGGTATAAATCATTTTTTAATTGGCGATTAAGGCAATTGGGCTTTATTACAACTGATTTTTTTGGAGATTTTTCTGATATTGAAATCAATAACACCCATTATACAGGTAAGACCGTTGAGATCATGGTTCATGCGATCCCATCAATTAATGATGACATTGTAAACGACTACAACAATGTACCTCTTAAGGATAAAGTTGAAAAATTCAGGCGGAACAACAACTTCGACATGATCAATTATAGTCAGTTATAAAAAAATTCCACCCTCTTGTCCAATTTCACTTAAAATTGATGCTGTTCATGCCCCCCCTCATTAATATAGAGCTTTGGTAATTTACCCTATTAGCATTCTTGTTTTACTGTGCTCCAAATCATCTTGTTTTAACCCGAAATATGCAATAG
>TARA_R110001599_G_scaffold331639_1_pt1 | contig 49048 bp, 24 predicted proteins | sample TARA_R110001599 | Tara Oceans TARA_R110001599 (sample SAMEA4398360) | marine metagenome | biome: Polar Biome; feature: [MES] marine water layer (ENVO:01000295) within the mesopelagic zone...; material: water (ENVO:00002006), including particulate matter (ENVO:01000060) such... | reverse complement strand
TCCTGGCCAAAGCCGGTGATCGAGCAGTAGATGAGTTTGGGGTTGATTTGCTTCAGGCTGTCATAATCCAGGCCATAACGTTTGAGGCCCCCGACCTTGAAGTTTTCAAGGATGACATCCGACTCTGCGACCAGTTTTCGGATCAGTGCCTGTCCTTCTGGATGGGCGATATCGACCGCCAGGGACTGCTTGTTTCGATTGGCGGTCAGGAAGTAGGCAGAGAGATCTGCGTTGCCATCGGCCCCCTGAAGATAAGGCGGCCCCCAGGAGCGCGTGTCGTCCCCGGATTTTGGGCGTTCAATTTTGATAACCTCTGCTCCGAGATCCCCAAGGATCTGCCCTGCCCAGGGACCAGCCAGCACCCTGGAAAGATCCAGGACACGCAAGTGAGATAGGGCACCAGTCATTTAATTCTCCTTTACTCAATCAATTTAGCTCCTATCCCCCCTCATACTCCCGGACCAGTGCCTCCAGAAAATAGAGACCAGCGGAGCTCAAAAAGCAGCGATCAGCTCCGGCGCGAAACAGCAGATTGCGTTTATCCAGATAATCCAGGGCTTCCGGCACCCCTTTTTCAAAGCGTGCCGCCCTGAGAATCTCCTGATACTCCTCATCGCCCGCCAGAGCCGCTAGGTCCTGCTCATTCAAACCGGCATCAGGTCGCCCAAGGTATTCGAGGTCTCGACCGCTGCGCGCGAAATAACGCCCGATCAGCAGCAAGATCACCTGCACCCGGAAGGCGTTCTCATCGTGCTCTTCGTTCTCTTCGTCACTGCTTTCCTTGAGAAAGAAAAACGCGCCGCGTTCGTTAAACACCAGCTCGCTGCCCAAGTGCTCGTAGAATGTCCGGAAATGGGACAGGTGGTTGTACAGCAAGTTGTAGAGCGGATTCGCCCGCAGCTCGGAGCGGTTGCTGTCCCACACATCCCGCACAATCACCCGGCCGGCCTGAAATTCCCGGTAGATCGCGGCGCTGTGGGCCGGCAGGATCTGCTCGAAGCTGCTCGAACTTTGGGTCTGGTCCGGGGATTCGGTGGTGTCCATCGCGTCAGAGAATTCAGGCATGGTGTTGCTCCAGGCGGCGCTTTCGGTAGACAAACTGTTCGCTGTCCGATGACTGGTCCAGGATTCGGAAGCGGTTGGTGGTCACCACTTGCAGTCTCTCCGGTGGTGAATTGATCAGCCGGTTCAGGGCTGCCAACAAGTCCGGAAAGCGATAACCGGGGATAAAACCGTCCAGGCGGCCGTGCAGCTCCCGCACAAGGTCCGTGGTGGGTCGCAGTTCGAGGGTTTCCAGCCATTGATACAGCTGGTTGATCCGCTGAACATCAATCCGGGTATGGCGGCCGCTGCCGTCCACGGCTGCCAGAACCGGTACCTCGGCTTTGCGACGAAGATCATTCAGGCGCAAGTCCAGCTCGCTGAACAACAACTGGTAGTAGCTGGACGATTCACCGAAAGCGTAATGCTTCGGGCGCTGCTGGGCCCGCAGGCCAACAAGGAAACCGGTGCTGCGGGCAAAATCACCGCCTTCCAGCCACTTTCGTTTCAGACTAAGGGTCTCAGTTTCGTCCTTGAGTGCCTGTAGTTTGGCGTAGAAATGCTCCATGGCGTTGTACTGAACCATGCCCTGGCGGGTCTTGCGCAGGAAGTGCTCCACCTCCTGGGCCACCGCCTGAATGGGTTTGTAGAGGGCGTTGAGGCTGATGGAGGAGCGGAACAACTGGTCCGCCAGGCTCTGGTCGTCGTGGGTTTCCAGCAGCCGGACGATGGCTTCCAGGGTCTCGAACAGGTTACTGCCGTCGGGCAGTCGCGTATCCGGGTTCAGAAACACCAGGGTCGGTTTGATGTGGCGCTCGTACAGGGTCACGATCTGCTCGAACAGGTTCTGGCGGAACTCCAGGTATTTCTCCGGCGCCCGGCTAGCGTCGCCGGACAGGTCCGCAAGTTGCGCACTGATCGTCTGCATGCGCAGCACATTCTGGCGCAACAATCCGATGAGCTGACTGACCCGCTCGTTCAGATCGTCCCGCAGTTCGGTGTAGTCCGGGTCCGCATCGCTGAAGCTGCTGGTTTCCAGGCGATTACGCACATCGCGCAAGGTCACCAGATGTCCTCTGAGCCTGGCATCGGTCAGTTCCTGATACAGCGAGGCGTTGCAGGCCCGCATCAAGTTGATTAGGGCATCCTGGAACACCAGTCGCCGCTCACCCTCGGCCTTGATGATGTCAATCACCAGGCCGCTGCGGAACAGGTTGTCAGTGTTCAGCGCCAGTCGCACCCGATCCCGGTCGGCCTTGCCGAGGGTTTGGGTGTAGTCCATCACCTCGGCCACCAGGTCGCTCTCGCGAATATACCGGGCCTCGTTCCGATCCATCCGCTCAATCATCCGGAACAGAATCTTCGGGTGCTCGAACAACAGCCGGGTGGTGTCCAAGGTGCTGAAGCGCTTACTCATCCGCCGGCTCCAGCAGGCTGTTCTGGGTCTGGTCACCCCAGTGGCTGAGCGATTCGCCGTTGGTGAACCCCTCGGCCCCGCCCCAGAACACCAGGGTGCGCTGCGGGCTGTAAGGCCTTGCCGTGCGCATCTGCCCTACTTCCAGGTGCCGGCCAATCAGATAAATCACTTCCGCACTGGCACTGTGGGTGGCGGCTGAGAACAGATTGAAGCCCTGGTTGCGCAACCGTTCCAGCAGCGAAGGCATCTGGCTAATGTCCACACTGGCCAGCTCGTCCAGCACCATGGGGAACGACAGCTGCACGCCGGGATACAGCACCCGTTTCAGCAGCCGGTACACCAGTTCCAGATTGATCAGCGCTGTGGTGGAGGTAGACTGGCCCTTCTTGTCCAGGTTCGCGGCGTTCTCCTTGCGGGTGCGGTAGGAAATGCCGGTGATCACCCGGTCCATGGTCAGCCGCTTGCTGCCGCCCTCCCCGAAAAAGTCCGCCACAAAAACCCGCAAACGATCATAGAACGCATCGGACTGCAGCTGGTTGCCATAAGGGTCGATGTTATTGGCTTCTTCCACCAGATTGCGGAATTTCGGATCGGTGTGAATATCCACCCGGATTTCCACCAGATCGTTGATGCGAACGCCGTCCAGTTCCCGGTTAAGCTGTGCCTCGAAACGGGCAATGTGCTCGTGGTTGGATTTTAGGGCCTGGCGGTAGCTGGCCACGGTTTCGTTGTGAATACCGACCTGCTGTTCGAGCACATTCCAGCGCTCGGCCATGCCGGCAAACAGGTCCGACAGGCTCTTGAAGGTCTCACGGATAACCGATGACGCCGGGCCGTCTTTCTGCAACTCACCTTCGGCATCGTCATGGATGCCCAGATACACGAACTGACGAAGGTGATCGAGGATGTTGCGGCGGCGCTCTTCCAGGTCGTCCAGTTGGGTTTGCAGATCGTCAAACGCCGCAACGGACACCTTTTCCATGTCCAGCGGCTGCTCCGCTTCCACGGTCTTCAGATGCGGGAAACGATGCTCCACGGTGCCCACGCTGCGGCTGAGGCCAGCCAGTTCCCGTTCCCGCTCTTCGATACGTTCCTTCTCGGCTTTGGCCCTGGCCACTTTTTGCTGTACGGCGTCCTGCTTTTCGTGCTCCAGCCTGGCCTGCTCTTCCAGCTTCGCCAACTGCTCCTCGGCGGCCTGCTTTTCTTCGGTGGCATCACGCAACGTGGTCGCCGACGCCGGATAACGGCTCAGGGTGTCCAGGTCTTTCTCGATGGAACGGATTTCTTTCTCCGTGCGCTCGATCAGCCGGGGCCGGTCATGTTCCTGATTGGCGGTGTCCGCCAATTCCGAGCGTTCCTTTTCAAGGCCGTATAGCTCGCCCTCAATATGCTGGCGCTGCTCGGAGAAGTTGGTTTGGCGAGCCGGCTGGGCCGGGTATTCGGCGTCGAACCAGTCGAAGCCCTTGTCATTGGGCACAAACAGCCGGGCAAAGGCTTCGATGGCGGCCTTGCTGTCGGCATCCAGATCCTGCCCGGGGCTGGCCATCACCAGACGGGCATCCACCGCCCGAAGTGGCGCGGCGGTGGCTTCATCCAACTGGTTCTGCAGTTGCCATTGCTGCTTGCTCTCGCGCTCCTTCAGGGCATCCAGCTTCCGGGTCAGATCCTGCTTCTGCCGCTGTAACTGCTCCAGCCGGATTTCTGCCTGGGCGGCGCTCTTCAAGGCGGCCAAGTGCCCTTTTTTGCTCTCGAGTTCCTCCTTCTGGATGTCCTCGATTTCCTGCAGGGTCATCTCGCCGTACTGGGACACCAGAAGGTCACCGTCTTTCTGGCTTTGCTCGGCCTGCTTGATGCGACGGTCGGCGGAACGGATCTCACCTTTCAGGCCGCTGGCTTCCTGCTCAAGCTTTTTCAGGGCCTGCAGCACATGGCGCAGGGTGTCGTTCTGTTCGTTGAACGTGGCCGCGGCAGCCGTGCGCTTCGCGGCAATGTCCTGCAAGGCATTCGTCACGCCATCCCGGAAAGCGGCGAAGTCATGCTGGCTGCTGAGCAGGGTCTGGTAGGCCTGGTAATCCCGGTACAGCTTCTCGAACCGGGGGCGCTCTTTCTCGATGCGGTTCAGTTGGGTCTGTTGCTGTTTCAACTGATCGTGGCGGTTGAGGAACTCGTCAATGTTGAAATCAAAGGCATCATCGGCAAACTTCTTGTCCGCCTCTATGATACTGGCCACCGCATTGGCCATGGCCTGGTCGTCTGCCTTCATTTCAAACAGCAACAGGATCAGCGTGCGCAACGACTGCACCCGCCGCTCGTCGGACTCACCCAGCGGCAGCACGGAATAGCGCACGGCATCTGCGTTCATTAGCTCGCTGCTGTAGAGCATGGATTTGAGTTTGGCCGGGTCATTCACCAGCCGGGTCTCCTTGGAGAGCTTCTTCAGCGTTTCCGACAACCGGCTGAACGACAGCTCCGGCACCGCCCTGCCAATGCCGTCCTCACCTTCACCGTTCCAGAACAAAGGCCGCAATTGATCGTAGCTGACCGGCACAAAGGCGCGGCCGTAGCTAAGCTGGCTGGCGCTGTCCCGGTACAGAATCTGGCAATGCACCCCGGCCGGGTTCTCCGCTTCCATGATCAGGAAGCTGAACTGACTGGGGAAATAATGCTGGTAGCTTTCTTCATTGCTGTAAAAGCTGCCGGCACTGGCGTTGCGAAAAGCAAACTTCTTGCGACTGTTCTTGAAGTTGTTTTCTGGCAACAGAAACAGGCGCAGGGAGTTCAGCAGACTGGACTTGCCCAGATTGCCCGGGCCCAGGATCAGCCCGTGGTTGTCCACCGGAATTTCCACGTAACAGAAGCCCGCCGAGTCCACCAACACCAGGCGGCGGATGCCAAAATTGAAATTGCCCGGGCTCCCCTGGGAGTCACTCATCCAGAATCATCTCCTGTTCCATAAATTTGCCGGTGGCCCGGAACGCCTCTGCCAGCGAGACGAACCCAAGCCCCTCCGCCAGCGCGATGGCTTTTGTAAATCGCTCGGTGCTGTCCGGTGTCTTGCAGAAACGGCCCTGCCAGGGCTGCCAGTCGCTGGGCTGCACAAACCACGCTTTGTTACCCAGAGCGGCAGCCATCGTCGAGAACATCTGCAGGCCACCCGCATCATAATCGAATGCGCAGAATACGTCTTTGTAGCCGGTCAACCAATCAAGGATCGCGGCCCGGGTAATCCGGTTGCCGCCCCCCAACACCACGTCACACTGAGGCAGCTCCAGGCGCCTGCCCAGAGCATCACCGGCAAAGTTCAACATGTCTCGATATTGGTAGAAATTGCGTTCGTTCTCAACGACCAGAACAGAGCTGGCGCGGTGAAAACCGCTATCAACGGAATCGTTACCGACAACCACCACATCCGGCCGGCTGGAAGCCAGGGCCTGGTGGTAAACGAGAAGGAAACTGACCTCGGTGCCATGGCGGTGAGAGTCGCCCTTTTTCGCGGCATCTACTCTGCTTACTGGAGCCTCGGCAACGCGCTTCAGCTCGGCAAAAGCAGTTTCATCCAGGACCGTGACCATCCAGCGATTGGCCTGGACTTTCTCCGTGGCAAACAGCTCTCTGTGGCGGCGGCGGAACTGCTCTGGGAGCTTCTTTAGAAAGGCCTCATAATTTATTGGCTGGCCTTTGAGGATTTTCTGTAGGTAGTTGTTCAAAATTGCTCCATGGGCCACTCCCCCCGCCTCGTGACCTGTCGCTTTCACTCGATTCGAACCGTTTCCAAAATGGAAACAGTTGCCTCCCGTTCAAGTTCCCCATCTTCATAAATATTTTTCAGGTGCTTGGAGACGGCTGCCTTCTGCACGTCAAAGATCGATGTCATCTGATCCTGGGTCAGCCAGACAGTTTCCTGATCGGCATCCAGCCGAACCTCGACCGCCTGATCGGCATTTTCATAGATAACAATGGGGCTGCTGTTTTCTTCACTCATGCTATTTTTCCATCCTTGAAAATTCACAACCGATCTTGGTTATATGGCTGGTGGCCCCGCTTATGAGACCGCCCATCAATTCCATTTCCAGAAATTTTGTTAAGCTCTACTTTAAAGCTCTATCGCAGATTCGCAATGATGCAAACAAAACGACTAGATAACGGCAGCGGCTTTCGCCTGAGGATGCAGGATTGGGTTCTGTTCTGATGAACCACAAACCGGTGATGAGCACAAATACCTTTTCCCTGAAGCTACAACAGCCCTTCAACCTGCGCATGACGGTGGAAAGCCACGGTTGGTGCCAAATTGCGCCCTGGCACTGGGACGGTCGGAGTCTTGAGCGAACAGTAAGAATAGGCACCAACGCAGAATGGGCCCGCGTTCACCAGCCCTCTGAAGATCAGCTTCTTATCGAAACCTCCTCATCAAGCACCGACGCAGTTTCCGAACGCGTCGCCCGCTGGCTGCAGCTGGACTGGGATCCCTCGGAGTTTCTTGCCCTTTGCGACAGGAACGATCCGGCCATCGCCCGCTTCATCCGGTCCGGTGGCGGGCGGTTCCTGCGGGGCGACACCTTCTTTGAGGATCTCATTAAAACGGTTTGCACCATCAACACGACCTGGAAACAGACCAAATCCATGGTCGCCTCTCTGGTTGCTTTGGGCGACGGCCTGTTCCCTGAGCCTGGAGAACTCCAGACGATCGGGCCCAGGCGATTGGCCGAGGAGTGCAAGCTGGGGTTCAGAGCCAGAACCGTCGATACAGTGACCGATCAATTACTGCAGGATCAAGCCATTCAAACCGATGGTTCAGCCCATAGTGACATCATTGACTACGACTACCTGATCTCCCTGAAGGGCATCGGGCCCTATGCCGCAGCACACACCATGATGCTTATGAGAGATTTTGAGACGCTTCCGGTCGACTCCGAAGTCAGCACCTATCTCCGGCAGCAAGGTTTCGACCCGAAGGATGCTCAAAGCGCGTTTCAACACTGGGGCGAGTACCGGTTTCTCGGCTATAAGCTGAAACGCATTGTCGATGAAGAAAACTGGATTGGGGAATGATGCAATGACCAAACTAGCCCTGGTAACCGGCGCCAGCGCCGGCATTGGCCGTGAGGCCTGCGCCCTCTTTGCCCGCAAAGGTTACCGGGTAATCGCCCTGTCCCGACAGCCGAGTGGCGTTGAGTCCGCTTCTATGGAACTGGCCCTGGATCTCGAGTCCTTTGAACAGATTGAAGGCCTTTCGGGCGCACTGGAGAGCGAAATCGCGGCCGCCGAGCGGGTTATTCTGGTCAACAACTCCGGTTACGGGCAGTTTGGGGCGCTTCGCGACCTGTCCGAATCCATGTGGCAAAAGCAATTCAGCACCCACGTATTCGGCCCGATTAAGCTGGCTGCTGTCTGCCTGAGGCTCTGCGAACAACTCGGGATACCCTTGCGGGTCATCGCCGTAAGCTCCGTTCTCTCCATCGCTCCCCAGAAAATGAAAGGCGCCTACTGCGCCGCCAAGTCCGCGATGAACACGGCCCATGAAAGCTTCTGGTTTGATGAACAGGGCAGCAAAAGCCTGGAAAGTGTCTCACTGGTGCTTCCCGGGCCCGTGAAGACCCGGTTCAGAGAACATGCCCTGGCCGCTTTGCGACCCGTGCTTGGCCGGGCGAGCGTGGTGCACCGGGAAAAGTACGAAGCAATGGAAGCAGCACTCGCGCCGGGCGCCAGAATAAAGCCCTTTACAGCCAGTGCGTCGGACGTCGCCGAAAAGATCTACCGGGCGGCCGAAGCGGCACGTCCCAAGCCTCGATATCTGGTTACACCGCAGACTTACATTGCCGAATTTATTACTCGATTTCTGCCCCATTCTATCCAGCGGAGAATATTGAGTTAGTTGTTTATTTTGCAGTTCGTTTTGGCGATGGCCGAATTACTAACTTCGGAGTCAGTTTGAACTCAATCCGTGGAACCAAGGCTGAACGTCACGCTTATTGGGCTGCTCCCCTCATGGCTCTGATACTCAACTGGGCCGAAATAAGTGAAGGGAGCAGCTTTACCATTACGTAGCTTATTTTCACGGACAAATAAGTGTACCGAGAGTCCAAGCTTTTGGTGTTCGATCAGTTCCCGGCCACGCTTGCTTTGAGGCGTGGTTGAGTTCTGGCTCTGCCAATGAAATGTTTGCTCATCAATCCAATGATCAACATAGCGGTGCTGAACGCCTTTTCCCTGTTTATTTAACGTCACAAGCAAAACATGTGCATTGGCATCTTTCAGAAAGACGTGACCGCTTTGCCAATTGCCAGGATTAAAAGTCGCTCCGAATAACGCCGGAATCTCCTCTCTCGGGATTTCCTGTCCGACAGCCATTTCCAATGGATCTATAATCTCGCAAAAGCGTGCGAACGTTCGAAACTGTTCGATGAGTTCGGGGGTGACAATGATGTCTTCATAATCTGGGTTAGCAGCTTCGAGCCGATATTGACCGACGGCGGACTTACGAACCGTCCGAAGAAGGTATTGTGTGTCGCCTGCCTCATCCATCCGTTCAATCGCGAGCGTTTTACCCGTGATCGATCCAGCTTGATTTGGATTGATCTGCTCGAGCAGCAGATAATCACCGTCTTGAATCGGCTGCTTTCCGCCATTCATAGAGTTACCCGATGCTCGGGCAATGAAATGACGATTTGGTTCTATCCGCCCGTGCCCCAATCCGATGGAACGGTACTCCGGCTCTTCCGCGTTACTGCTTCTAAAGTGCCCACACGCAATCTTCAAGGATGGGAAGTAAGGCAACTCCGTTCCTGAAGGAGTGAGCGGGACTAAATTTTCAGACGAAGATTGCTCTTGCTTGGAAGACTGCCGTGCTTCGTATGAGGCCAGGCGATAATCAATTAACTCCTGCACCATCTCCTCGAAAGGCGGTATCTGTTCACCTTCCAGCCCAATGACGGGCTTAAAGTGATCGCTCTCGACCTCAAAAACAGCTGGGGATTTATTGGTCCAATGATCGACCGGGTTCTTCTTCCAGTACTGTTGCCATTGAGGCGAGGAACCACCCACGTCCTTCACTGAAGAAGCAATTTCTTGATACAGCCTGGGACGGCGTTTCAGTGTTTCCCAAGATGTCTGGGCCAGTTTCGATAGCTTTGGCGGACTACGCCATCCGCTTAGCTGCTGGAACGCGTCTAGCAATATCATTTTGAATGATTTGCTCATGGCTGTCGTTTCAACTTCCAGCAAAAAGCTTTCGTAGAGGGACAAGAGTTCTGTCTCAATCTCGGTGAGATCGTCCATGTCCCGAACCAATCCAAACCAGCTTCCGTGCAGTTTGCGAGTTTTAGCGATACTGGCACCGAAATGATAGTACTCAGTGAGTGTTGGGCGACGACCCAACGTATCCTTCAATACTTGATAGTCTTTTTCAGCGCCCTGATGATCAAGGCCTTTAAGGAAGTCGATCACCTCCAGATCGTAATTGATAAAGCATCCGTCTGGCAGGTCCAACTGGTTCTTTTCAGCTTTCCTGGCAAACTCCGCTAACTGCCGGTGATTCATTGCCTGGCCAATAAGCGCCTGAGGTTTGTGCAGGAAACTCTGGTGGTTACCAACAAAATCCAGAATCACAAGCTTGTCTTTGCCAGTGGCCGCGCTTTTCCGTAGGCCCCGACCGATCTGCTGGAGGAAAAGGATCTTGGATTCCGTTGGGCGCAAGAGCAGCACCGTATCAATAGCGGGCAGATCGACACCCTCGTTGAACAGGTCAACGGAAAAGATCACATCGAGCTGACCGTTCTCCAACTTCTCCAAGGCCTCGCCACGAGACATCCCTGATTCACCGTGGACGGCTGCAGACCTTACTCCCTTTTTAGAGAATTGGTCTGCCATGAAATCAGCATGAACCCGCGAAACACAAAACGCCAAAGTCCGGCTTTGCTTCTGCTCGCCCCATACCCTGTGCACGTGTTTGGCACGTCCGTATGTAGCCAGTTTATTCGCGAGCAGATTGGGATCGAACTTTCCATTACGCCAGGGGATCTCGGTGTAATCGACAGTCTCGTCATAGATGCCGTAGTAGTGAAACGGCACCAGGAATTCTCCCTTAACGCCCTCGAACAACGGATACTCGAATACCAGGTTGTCATCGCATAACGACAAGATATCGGAGCGGTCCGTGCGATCTGGTGTCGCCGTTAATCCCAGTAGAAACTGGGGTGCGAAATAGTTCAGAAGCCGATGATAGACAGGCGCGGCGGCATGGTGGAATTCATCAACAACGATGTAATCGAAATGGCGTGGGTCGAATCGTTCCAGGTGGGTTTCTTTGCCGAGTGTCTGTACCGACGCACAAAGGATATCCACCGTCCGATCGCGCTGCTTACCCATGTAAAAACCAACGCGGCTATTCGGCTTGATCCGCAAGTAGGTTTCAGCCGCCTGATAAAGAATTTCTTCGCGGTGGGCGACAAAAAGAATCCGACGCGCACCCATTTGAACGGCATCAAACGCAGATAGCCAGGTTTTACCCAAGCCCGTTGCTAACACGACCAAGCCTCTTCGGTACCCTTCCACGCGTGTCAGGTCCAGTGCCTCTAGCGCTTCTTGTTGCACGTCATTAGGTGTCGGAACGTCCTGTTTCTCATCACTGCCCGGTTCCAGTGACTGTTCTGGTGGCTTTCTCCTTTTCTCGTACTCATCGATCCAGTTGTCAGTTAGCGGCACAACATTTGGGTGCTGAAACAGTTCATCGAACCTACTGGCAGCCTCGAGGTACCCCGAGTCGGGCGGGAAATCCACCTGATAATTCCATTCCACTCCGTCCTGAAGTGCTTGCCGGCTGATATTGCTGGAGCCAATAAACGCCCTACCCCACATTTGCCGATTCTCAACATGGCCAGCGAAGAGGTAAGCTTTCAAATGAAAACTGCTCCCCTGGCTCTGGTAAACACGTACCTGAGCTCCATGGTCATGCAACAGAACAAGCTTTCTTAGCGCCTCAGAATCAGTGATATCCAGATAATCGCTTGTGAGAATGCGGATACGGGCCGGATCAGATTCTCGCTGGAGCGCGCCCACCAAATCAGGAAACAATAGATTCAAGCCAGTAGTTTTCACAAACGCTACGGCCATCTCTATTCGATCAGCAGCTTTAATTGCCTGGCACAATTTCGGCAGAAAATGACGATCTTTACCGCCCGTCGTTAACTTCTCCGGTGAAGCCGGAGACTTGTTCAGAAGAATGTTCAACCATTGCTCATGCCTATCGGGGCGTTGATCATCAGTGCGCCACATCCGACAGGATTCAAATCCTGGCAGGTCCTGGACCCACTGCTCGGCAATCGATTCATCAGCATCAGTGAAGTGCCGGCCATTGTGGTTGCGCTCCCCCTTCCCAATCTTGAAACTCATGTAGAAGACGCCATCCGGTTTCAGGGCATTCCACAACCGGCCAATGACTTTTGGCACATCGCCAAGAGGCAAATGCAGAAGGCTTGCACAGGCCCATATACCATCGTAAGTATTGGATTCATGGATATCCGAGAAATAGCGATGCCGAACCGATAAACCGGTTTTTTCGCTGGCTAGAGAAGCAATGGTGCCTGAACCATCAAAAGCCGAAACACGGTAGCCCTTTCGACTGAAAAACAACGCGTCCCGACCCGAGCCACAGCCCGCATCTAGAATGTGTCCACCTTCGAGAACTAGCGGCAGGAACTCCTCGTATAGCTCTTCCATGCTGACTTCAAACGTTGACTCGACAAACTCATCGGCATGGCTTTCGTAATAGCTCAGCGTATCCTGCATTAGGTAGTTCCCTTGCGACTAATTAGCCTGGAGTCGATCTCGACCAGGCTACCAGGTGGACAAGTCGTCGCCAACAAACTCCTCGGATCTACTTCTGAACTTCATTTCAGTGAGCAGGACGGCTTTCAACTTAACTGGCCTCAGGCCAATACCGCAATAAACTCTCCAACGACTCTCAAATCGTGAAGATCATCGTCCTCAATAACGATATCCCGATAACCATGAGCGCTAGTGACGGGCCTCAAGATGACTTTTTCGTTAACGAGTTCATCGCCAGAAATCGTTTTTTCACTGCGATACAGTTTGACGGTAAGGCAACTGCCGTTGTCAGGGTCTTCAATAGCACGATGCTGCACCAAAACTATTTTGCCATTTCGCGTTCCGCCCGGATTGGCACTAAAGAGGCACCATGCGCCGTTAGGAATCCGTTTGTTCATGGACTCACCAACAACCTGAGCCACAAACTGGCCCGGTCTGGTGGCAAAATGTTCGGGCAATTTTACCCACTCAAAATCTTCATCGGGAGATTGGAGTTCACTGAATTCGCCTGCTGCTGCCTGTAGGTCGTAGAGGGGCACGAAGCCTTCATAAGGCAGTGCTGATTCATAATCAACTACTTCATACGGGACTTGCAGAGCGGAAACATCATTCTTCTGTTCCGCTATCTGGGTCTCTACAAAGCTACGGAAATGTTGTCTGGTTTCCGCATCGGCAGAGTAGATGTAGCACCCTTTCATGCCTCGCGTCATAAGGGTCCGGTAGGTGTTCTTGATGATCCTATCAGCATCTGCAAGAGCACTCTCCCGATCCTCTTTCAGCCTCTTCTTGTAACCACGTACGGACCGATCGGATTTTGAGCGCGCGCTAGCGTTTGTGACCGCAATCCCGTCCCGGATTACAAAATCATCTCCGATAATCACGCCTACGTAGTCGAGCTCTAACCCCTGGCAGGTATGAATACAGCCAATCTCACTTATCGAATCCTCAGCGATCAGCCATTTTGGGCCGTGCTTGTCCAGATTCCATCTTGCTCTGAAATCATGCTCAGGGAGCTCAATATCGAACTTTGCTGGATCCTTCCTGCTGGTCCAATCCCAGCAATACCCAGCCACCAACCGCGCCTTGTTGGCCCGGCGATTTTTCTCTTCAATAACATTCCGCAGCTCGTTCGGGTCGTCAAAGACCCGAAAATCATAGTCGATGCCATCCAGCGTTGTATTAGCTGTTTCCCGAATTTGCAGGACATGATCAATCCACGCCAGATAGCCATCAGAACCGTTGCAACGGAATTGTGAGCTCAGCTCCAGAACAGTCACTTCTGAACCTGCTTGCCTCGCAAAATGCCTGATCTCTTCCACCGTGCCGATATCTGAGAGTGTGACACGCTGGTCTTCATCAATAAAAAAGACTGAGGTTCGGGCGCTATTGATCAGCTCTTTTATCTGGTTCTCCCCGAGATTCCCATATAGGCCAGACTTCTCGTTTAGCCTGTGGGCCTCGTCAACGACCAGCAAATCAAAAAAGTTTGTCTCAGTATCGGTATAACCACCAGAACCACGAAACAGGTTATCGATGTGGGTTTTGCGCATGGTTCCTGTCAGACGGGCTTTGAAAACTTCCCGCGGCGCGGAATTCTTACTGACAAACTGGGTCAGCATCTCCCTATTGGTTGCTTCAACAATAAGGTTGATTGCAACAACGGATTTCCCCGTCCCCGGTCCACCCTTGACGATGAAAGTCTGCTTTGGATTTTCGCGCCCTTTTTCCGCTAGCTCCAGCGCGGTCTCGTAAACCAGCTTCTGCTCATCGAGCAGAATGAATTCCCTGTTGCCCCGAAGCATCGAGGCAAGGCTGTCAGCTAGTCCTTTTGACGGCTTGATCACACCATGTTCAATTCGATACATGATGTTGTCGCTATCGCCATATCGAATATTCCGCCTGAGGAAATCCGACAACTTCTTAGCATCGCTTGAAATAAAAACCGGCGCCCTATCGGTATGCTCATGATAACGGGAGTCATTAATCGCAGCTCCACTGTCCATATTATGCAGATAAGCGCAGGGCTGAAGACTGATATGTTCTTCTCGGACCGTTTCGTTATAGTCCTCAATCAGGGCTGAGTAAGACCAGGCCTGATAGGAAGGATGGTTAACTTCACGAATGGATCCATTTAGAAATGTTCGGACAATTGCGTCTTTGTCCGTAACCTCTGCCTCAGACCATTGTTTCAGTTCAACAATGATTGCTGTGTCATTGCGCGACGCATCTTTGCCCGTCAGAATAAAGTCCACACGGCGACTGGTCAGTGGAATCGTATACTCAACGGCTACACCTGCAGACGGTGGGATACCCTGATCCAACAACGCGTTAAACATGTACTGAAGTGAATTCTTCCAAGAAGCAATTTCGGATTTTGGGGTTCTTCGTTTGAGCCTTCTCCAGACCTCTTCCTCGATAACCTTCTCGATCTGATTGAACTTCACATGTTCAACGAATTCCGCCTTCGAAGCTGAATAGACGATCACAGATATCCCCTACAACTCATTATATTTATTGGACCTGCCTTTGGCTTTGGCAACAGGATATTTGAGAGCATTTGCCTCTATTTTTCGGGCAGATTCTTCAGCAATATCGACACCCAGAGAATCCGACAGAAGGATAAGGTACAACTGGATATCCGCGATTTCGTCTTTAACGGCTGCCAATCGCTTTTCACTTAGGTTTTTCGAATCTTCCTCGCTGAGCCATTGGAACTGCTCCGACAACTCACCCGCTTCACCACAAAGCGCCATGGTCAGGTTTTTCGGTGAGTGAAACTGACGCCAATCCCGTTCTTCAGCGAATTGCTTCAATTTCAGGCGCAACTCTTCCAGCGAATCCATTTTGATCAAAACCCCTTTGTTGATGCCATAATCATTTGCTCGATCTATTCGCACATTAACCATACTCGAGTGCACCGGTCCACATAATCCACGACGAACATGCAGGCTAAGAACGCTGCTCCTTAGATGCCTGAATATCCACCGGCGCAACCCCCAGGTCCTGCCACTTCTCCGGATGGCAAGTAAACAGCAGTATCTGATGCCGGCTGGCCGCATCAAAAAGAATGCGTTTCATATCTTCGAGCCGCTCGCTGTCACTGTGCACCAGGGTGTCGTCCAGTATCACCAGCGTCGGCCTTCCGGCTTCCCGCAGCAGATCGGCGTAGGCCAGGCGGCTGATCAGTCCCATTTGTTCCCGCGCACCAAAACTCAGTTCGGTGATCTGGCCCAGTTCGCTGCCCCGGCTGAAGGTGCCAGGCCGGAGCTGTTCGTCGACCTCCAGGGAGGCTTCCGGGAACAGCACTGACAGGTAGTGGTTTAGGTGCTTTTGCAGCGGTGCCTGTAGGCGACGTGTGAGGGCCTGGCGTTTTTCCGTGAGCAGGGTCAGCAGCAGATCCAGTGCCTGGGCACGGCGGTGCAATTCCTGATAGCGGCGGTTGCACTGGTCCAGCTCGGCTTCTTTTTCATTGAGCTGTTCTTCCAGCCCTTCCGCACCCCAGGCTTCCAGCCTGACCTTGATGTCCCGGAGTTCCCGCCCCCGGTTTTCCTGGGTCTGGCGCAGGTTATTAACCGCGTTCTGGTAGCGTTCGATGTCCTGTTTGAGAAACTCCGGGCGGGCTTCGCTGATTTCCCGTTCGCGGCGTTCGAGGCTGGCTTGCAATTCGGTCTGTTGTTTTTCGATGTTCGCCAGGTCGGTGGTTATCTGCTGAAGTTGCTGCTGGCGTTCCGGGCTCTTTTCTTCATCCGCCAGCCGCTGCCATTCGGTTTTGGCGTTGTCCCGGGCCTGTTTCAGTGCAGACAGCGTCGCCTGATGCTCGCGGTCATCGGATTCGGCCTTATCCAGCGTGGTGCCCGCCTGAACAAAAGAGGCCTCCGCTTCTTCCAGGGCGGGTAGGTTCTCTTTCTGGTCCGGTTCTGGCGTGGCCTGTAATTGGCTTCTGGCTTTCTCTAGCTCGCTTTCTGATTCACTCTGTTCGTCGACAAGTTGCTCGATGCCGGCCGGTGCCACGGATTTGAACAAGTCTTCGGCATGTTTCTGAGCTCTTCCGGCACTTTCAAAGGCTGAGAGGCGGTCCTCTGCCTGTTCCACCGATGTCACACTCAGGGTCTTCAGCTGTTCTGCAAAGCTGTCCTGGAGGATTTTGAGCTTCCTGCGGGTGCTGGCCAGCTCTTCGCCACCGGGGGTTATGTCCAGGGTACCCACGCCGGGGATAACCACGGTGGATTCTTCCAGAAGTTGCTGCTCGCCTTGTCCGGTCAGCTGCTCGTTGTTCAGTGTTAATGACGCGCTGGCGTCCAGCTGCCAGCTCAACCGGGTGGCGATGGTTCGTGAACGGATGGTTTCTTCGTTCAGGTGGTTCGCGGTCGCTTTCAGGTTTTTGACCGCTGCGGAATCAATCCGGTTGTCCCTAGCCTGCTGCCTGGCTTGCTCCAGCTGCTGATGGTAGTCCTTGGCTTTGGCGAGGTTCTGGGTCAGCACCTGTTTGTGCTGCTCAAGCCGTCGGACATCCTGCTCCAACCGTTCCCGGGTTTGCAGCAAACCGGCAAGCTTGCGTTGCTTTTCTGCCTGTTCGTAGGCGGTTCTGGCTTCGGCCAACCGACCGGTAATGGCCGGGGTCTGTGCTTCTGCCATGCTGAAATCGCGTTCGGCGCGGTCCAGTTCGGTTTTTCGGCTCTCCAGTTGGCGGCTCAAGCCTTCCAGATGTTCTTTGTTCTGCTGCGACAATCGGTGGTTCTGCTGCAGCTGGGAAAGCGTGGCTTTTTCCTGAGCTTGCTGTTGTTCCAGGCGCTCTACCTGCTGATAGCGCGTGCGGGCTTCCTCCAGCTGTCGCTGGGCGTCTTCCCAGGGGCGCTCGGCCTCTGCCTGATCGTAGTCCCGGGTGAGCTTGCCGAGTCGGTCGACCTGTTCCTGATATTGTTGTACCCGTTCCTTCAGCTCTTCGATGTCACGCTCATACAGGGCACGGTCTTTTTCCAGTTGCAGATAGTCGCCACGGGGCTTGCCGGTTCCGGTCAGCAGGGTGTCCCGTTGGCTGCGAACCGTCTCGATCAGGTCGTCGCCCCCGGAGCTGGCCACCTCTCCCACCATGGAATTCAGGGCGGACTTCAGATGATCACCGGCATGCTCTATGGCCTGTTCGATGTCCTGCCCGGTGCCCTGCTCCACCCACAGCAGTCCGGGTATGCCCCAGTGTTCGGCTTTGCTGGCGCCGCGTTTCGGGTACTGGTAGCCCAGTAACTCGGCGAGTTTTTCTTCCGCGTCGTCTTCGCTGTAGCTCTCGGTGCCGACGGTCAGGTCGCAGCGTTTGCGCTGCAGGAAGCTCTTGGTGAGATGCCAGTTCCGGTTGTCGTGCTCGAAATCCAGTTCGATGGTGGGCGCCGCGGCGGAATCGCCCCAGGGGCGAAGGTCGTCAACGGCGGTTGAGCGATAGCGCTCGAAAAAGGCCGCCCGGATTGATCGCACCAGGGTGCTTTTGCCGGACTCATTGGGGCCGTGAATCAGGTTGAGGCCGGGTTGCAGGTTGTCCAGCACAAAGGGTTTGCGGAACTGACGTAGCTGCTCAATGCGCATTCGCTCCAGTTTCATTGGCTGGCCTCCTGTTCCCGCTCTCTGAGCAATCCGGCCAGAATGGCCAGCGCATCCCGGGCGGCATCATCCTGTGCGCCTTCCTGCCCTTGATCTTCTCCTTGCCCTTGACGTTGCCGCAGGCTCTCAATCACTTCGCCTACATACCCATCGGCTTTGAGGGCGGCAATGTCTTCATCGGTGGGGGCAAGCTGTAAGCCGCTGCGCTCGCAACGGAGGCTGCGGAATTTGGCTTCCGCGACCGAGAGAGCCTTCAACAGTGTTTCCTCGCCGGCCAGGGTGACCGAGCCTTCGAGTCGCAGGTCGACCACGGCGGATTCGGGCAAGGCATCCAGCCGCTCCAGCAGTTGCTCAAGATCGGACTGGACCGCCAGGGTTTCCCGCCACTGGTGCCATTGATACCGCCCCGTTGGTAATTGGGTGACCTTGGGTGTTGCGCCGGGTTCGGCAACCTCAACAATCAGGGCATTGCCTGCTTCGTTGTTACGGAACCGTTCCGGCTCGGGGGTGCCGCTGTACCAGGTGCGGTCATTGATCTGCTTGGTGCCATGCCAGTCACCCAGCGCGAGGTAATCGAGCCGGCTGGATTCGGCACGGTCTGGCGCGATGGGGTTGGTGGAATCAATCTCCTCAGACAGCAGGCCCTGGACACTGCCGTGGGCAAGGCCGATCCTGGGGAAGCCTTCCGGCGACTCGTAGCCGCTGAAGGGGTCGGTCAGATCGCCGTAGGTATTGCGCTGGGTCAAGGGTGCGCAGAGTATGCTGAGTTTCTGAGGTTCCAGATCGATGACGCCGGGCTGAAGTGCAAGGTGTACGTTCTCGGGCACCGCACCCAGGCGCTGGGCTCGTGTCCAGACGCTCTCCGCGAGGGCGGCATCGTGGTTGCCAGGCAACATGACCCAGGGGCCGGCAAACGCCTTTGTGGCGTTGAACACCCTCCTGATAGTGCGGTCGGACACCGTTTGCGCATCGAAGACGTCACCGGCCACCAATACCGCATCGCACTGATGTTCATTGGCCAGTTGAGCAAGCGTTTCAATGGCCTCAAAGCGGGCCTCAACCAGGGCTGCACCGTCTTCGGTTTCAAAACGGGTAAAGGCCCGGCCCATCTGCCAGTCTGCCGTGTGCAAAAACTTTGGCATTTTAGGGTCCTGAAAGATCTGGGAATTTTGGCGCTATTCTAGACTACACACGGATACATTACAGGCGTGATGCGACACTGGAGGTCGTTCTGTAAGAGATGGCTTGCTTCGGACGCTAAACGGAGCTCAACCTGCACGTCGCATACTTGAACTTCGGAAAACACTATCGCTTCGCATCAATGCCCAAAATGGGTGAGAGTTTCAATCCGTTCAAACAAAATTTGCTCTCGCTCTGCATTACCACCCGTCTGGCTGTTAACGGCGTACTCAAAGTTGGTGTCTTGCAATAATTGGCTGAATTCCTCTGCCAGGTAACCTCGTAATTCTTCGGGCGCAGTTTTGACCTCATCGATCAATGACTCACGGCCATCAATCAAGGTGAGCAAGTCTTCGATGTCGTGGCTCGAGAGCGGGTCGCCCTTACCTCGGCCCTTGTATGCCTCCAACTTTGTCGCCAGAAAATACGGCGGATTTACCAGTCTGACGGAGAGATCGTCAGACAATTCGTAAGGCATGGCAGTCTTCAGCGCATTGCCATACCAACGGTTGCTGAACCCCAGGACCTGTGGATCGTCCGGCATAAAATCCACTCGTAAATCGCCCAGCTTCATAGCACACACGGGGGCGATTTCTTCCGGGTCTGGCGGCATGTCTTTAAAGCCTTTTGCTCTCAATACCTGCTGCAAAGTATGAAATCCCGGATAGCCCATTACATGGACGATCAGATCCACATCCTCGGTGTGGCGAACTTTCTCAAGTACGAACTCATCGGTTAATAAGAAGCTGGTGGTGCAACCTCCTACGAAGGCCACCTGCTCTCGCAGGTCGGGGCCAAGCGCCTCAGCAACTTTGCCGACCATCCACTTTTGTAACGTCGGTATGCTCATTCACTCACTTCCATGTGTTTTTTCAACAGGTCTTTTGCCAGATTTGCCTCACGCGGGCTGCCTATGCGTATTGCGTCTACCAGAGCCAGTAATGCGTAAAGCTCCGGGTCCCGGCGAACCGCGTGGCCTAGAGTTTTAAATAAAGGGGGAATCTCCAAGCCTTTGTTTTTGCCTCGCGCATCTGGCCATACTGGTAAAAGCTCGCCTGCGCTGAACACTCGATTTTCCAGCACGGGTGCGGCGAATGCAGTACCAATACCCCGCACTAACTGACCGGGTTTGGCAGGAAACACGTACTTGGCACCGTAGACGATGAATTCAAACAGGCTTTTTGTGTTGACACGAGGCACGCCGGAATTGCGATCCTTTTTAGCAAGGCCAACCTCAAAACAGCGGCGCAGTGAGTTGCTGACCTGGGATTTCCCGATGCCTGTTTCCAACTCGAGATTTCGCACTGTGTAGGCTGATGTGTCTACAACGCCTTCTGTCGCTTCTTGCTTTCGCAGCGAAACCAACTTAAGCAACAGGCCGAGATCTTGACTCTTGATTCCATCCATAGGCTGGATGTCCCTAGTTTTTGGACACGGGACAAGCGTTGCTTAGATCCAGATTAATTGCAAGCCCTCACCAACAGATTCCATTACGCCGGGCTCAGACTGCACGCCGCATACTTGAACTCCGGAATCTTCCCAAACGGGTCCAGCGCCGGGTTGGTGAGCAGGTTGGCCGCCGCCTCCACAAAGGCGAAGGGTATGAACACCATGCCCTCGGGCATGGCCTGGTCGGCCCTCGCTGTGAGGGTGATGCTGCCACGCCGGGTAGCAACCTGGATGGCCTCGCCCGGTGCAATGCCCAGTCGAGCCAGCTCCGCCGGTGCCAGATAGGCAGCCGCTTCGGGCTCGCGCTCATCCAGTACCCGGCTGCGACGGGTCATGGCGCCGGTGTGCCAGTGTTCAAGCAACCGCCCGGTGGTTAGAACGATGGGATAGGCCTCGTCCACCGGCTCGTCTGGCGGCAGCGGCCGGGTTGGCGATAGCTTGGCCCTGCCCCCGGCGCGGGGGAAGGCATCGGAGAAGACCACATCGTGCCCTGGCGCGTCGTCGGCCGGGCATGGGTAGGTTACGGAACCCTCCCGCTCCAGGCGGGACCAGGAGATATGATCCAGTGAATGCATGCCCTGTTTCATCTCGGCGAACACTTGCTCAGGGCCAGCGTAGTCCCACGCCAGTCCGAAACGCCGGGCGATTTCCTGGATGACCCACCAGTCAGGCTTTGCCTGCCCCGGAGGCGTCAGTGCGGGGCGGCCCATTTGCACCTGGCGGTTGGTGTTGGTGACAGTGCCGGACTTTTCCGACCAGGCGGCGGCAGGCAGGATGACGTCGGCAAACTGGGCGGTCTCGGTGACGAACAGGTCTTGCACTACCAGATGTTCCAGCGCGCCCAGTGCGGCCCGGGCGTGGGTCAGGTCCGGGTCGGACATGGCGGGGTTTTCACCGAGGATGTACATGCCCTTGATGGTGCCCGCCGTGATGGCGTCCATGATCTCCACAACGGTGAGCCCAGGCTCTGGGTCCAGCTCGGTGTTCCAGAGTTCTTCAAAGGCGGCGCGCAGCTGGGTGTCACCCACCGGTTGATAGTCGGGCAATACCATGGGAATCAGGCCGGCGTCGGAGGCGCCCTGAACGTTGTTCTGGCCACGCAACGGATGCAGTCCGGTGCCTGGCCGGCCCGTGTGGCCGCAGGTCAGAGCCATCGAGATCAGGCAGCGGGCGTTGTCGGTGCCGTGTACGTGCTGGGAAATGCCCATGCCCCAGAAGATCATAGCCCTTTCGGCGCCGGCGTAGGCGCGGGCCACTTCACGAATGGTGTCTGGTTCAACGCCGCAGATTGGGCTCATTGCCTCTGGCGTCATCTCCGCGACACTGGCTGCCAGTGCTCCGAAGCCTTCGGTGTGGGCATCAATGTAGGCCTGATCGTAGAGCCCTTCGCTGATGATCACATTGAGCATGGCGTTGAAGAGCGACACGTCGCCACCTGGCGAAAAACGCAGGCTGCGCCAGGCATAGGCATCCAGCGCCTGGCCCCGGGGGTCGATAATGATCAGTTTGGTGCCGTTTCGAGCAGCCTGTTTGAAGTAGGTGGCGGCGACCGGGTGGTTCACGGCCGGGTTGCAGCCGGTGAGGATGACCACATCCGACTGAAGCGCCTGCATGAAGGAGGCGGTAACGGCGCCGGAACCCAGGCATTCCATCAGCGCCGCCACGGAGCTGGCGTGGCAGAGCCGCGTGCAGTGATCCACGTGGTTGGAGCCGAAACCGGTGCGCACCAGTTTCTGGAACAGCCAGGCTTCTTCGTTGGAGCACTTGGCGCTGCCAAAGCCGGCGAGCGCACTCGGACCGCGTTGGCTTTTGAGTTCTGTCAGCCCGGTGGCCGCAAGTTCCAGTGCCTCTTCCCAGCTTGCCTCGCGAAAATGCGTTAAGGGATTGGCCGGATCAAAGTCGGGGTCGATGCCTTTGGCCACGCCCTCCTTGCGGATCAGCGGCCGGGTGAGCCGTGCCGGGTGCGAGGGATAATCGAAGCCAAAGCGGCCTTTTACACACAGCCGTCCCTGGTTGGAGGGGCCGTCTCTGCCTTCAACAAACAGGATGCGCCCCTGCTGTTCCCCTGCCCCGTTTTGGGCTGGCTCGTCCTTGACGTGATAGGTGAGCTGGCAGCCTACGCCGCAGTATGGGCAAACGGAGTCCACGGTGCGATCAGCTGTGGCGGAGTCGCCACGGCCTTCGGCATCGATCAGGGTGGCTGGCATCAGTGCCCCGGTCGGGCAGGCCTGCACGCATTCGCCGCAGGCCACGCAGGTGCTGTCGCCCATGGGGTCGTCAAAGTCGAAGATGACCTTGGACGCGGCGCCCCGGTGTGCGAGACCGATAACGTCATTGCCCTGCACTTCCCGGCAAGCGCGCTCGCACAAGCCGCAGGTGATGCAGGCGTCCAGATTGACGTTCATGGCCGAATGGGTGGCGTCGTGGCCCCGGGCGTGGGCCAACGAGTCAGACCGTAGCTCGACATGGTGCACCGTAGGCTCATTGCGTTCTGAATGAGCCGGGATGCGTTGGCGCACGGCACTGGCATCAATGGCCAGTTGATCCGCCGTTTGCCACAGATGGCTGGAGCGATCCGGGCTGTCTGCGCGCTCGGGCTGATCGGCCAGAAGCAATTCGAGAACGCCTTTGCGGGCTGCCTGAACACGTGAAGAGCCAGCGCTGCGAACCACCATGCCGGGCGCCGCCTCGCGAATGCAGCTTGCTGCGAGCACCCGTTCGCCCTCCACTTCCACCATGCAGGCCCGGCAATTGCCATCCGAGCGGTAACCTGGGGCGTCTTTGAAGCAAAGGTGTGGGATGGTCTCGCCGGCGCGTTTGGCGACCTGCCACAGGGTTTCGCCGGGGTGGGCCTGAACTTCGACATCGTCCAGTGTCAGGGTAAAGCTGGTGGTCGCATCGTTCATGCTTTTGCTGGAATGGCTCATGGCTGCCTCCCTACCCTTTGGCGATCAGGTTTTGGCTGGCAAGTTCGCTGCGGAAGTCTCGCAGCAGGCTCAGCACCGGATTGGGAGCGGCCTGGCCGAGACCACAGATGGAGGCATCCGCCATCACGCCGGCCAGCTGCTGGAGCGTTTCCTCATCCCAGGCATCCCGCTCCAGCAACGTCAGCATTTTCTCGGTACCTACACGGCAGGGGGTGCACTGCCCGCAGGACTCATCCGCGAAGAAGCCCAAAAGGTTGGCGGCCGCGGCTTGCAAATCGTCCTGATCGGAAAGAACGATCACGGCGGCGGAGCCGATAAAACAGCCGTGCTCCTGCAGGGTATCGAAATCCAGGGGAATATCGGCTTTCCTGGCCGGCAGTATCCCACCGGAGGCCCCGCCGGGCAGATAAGCGAGGAGACGATACCCTTCGGCCATGCCGCCGCAATATTCCTCGATTAATTCATTGAGGGTGATGCCCGCTGGCGCAACATGCACACCGGGCCGTGCGACCCGTCCGGACACTGAAAAGCTGCGAAGCCCCTTACGACCATGGCGTCCCTGGCTGGCGAACCATTCGGCACCCTGGGCGTGAATGCGCGGGATCCAGTAAACCGTCTCGACGTTGTTAACCAGCGTGGGCTGGCCAAACAGCCCTTTCTGGGCAACGAACGGCGGGCGGTGGCGTGGCTTGCCCGGTTTGCCTTCCAGGGATTCGATCAGGGCAGATTCCTCACCGCAAATATAGGCTCCAGCGCCGCGGCGCAGGATGATAAAGCCTGGCTCGACGATGTCGGCCGCTTCCAGCTCGGCCATGGCCTCTTTCAGAACACGGTGCAGGCCGGGGTATTCATCCCGGAGGTAGATGTAGAGGGCTTTTGCCTCGGCAGCCCAGGCACTGATTAGCGCACCCTCCAGGAAAACATGGGGTTCTCGCTCAAGGTAGTAACGGTCCTTGAAGGTGCCCGGCTCTCCTTCGTCGGCGTTGATCACTGCATATCGTGGCCCTGGCTCAGCGCGCACAGCCTGCCATTTGCGATAGGTGGGGAATCCGGCACCGCCGAGACCCCGCAGGCCGGCGTGCTCGAGTTCCTTGGCCAGCGATTCGACGCTCACCCGGCCTTCATGGCAATCGGTCAACAGTCCATAACCGCCGGTGGAACGATAATCCGCCAGACGTTTCCACTGGATTTCTTCGGGGTGAATCTGGCCCTGTTCTACCGCCGCTCCCACGGTCTGGGCATTGGCATGGCAAACGTGATGATGGCCGACTGCAACCACTGGCGCCGTGTCGCAGCGCCCCATGCAAGGTGCACGCCGCACACGCACATGGGCGGGATCGGCCCCGTCAGAGAGCGCCTGGTGCAGCGCCTCGGCTCCGGCCAGTTGGCACGAAAGCGAATCACATACCCGTAGGGTTATTGCCGGTGGTGGCGTTTGTTCATCGTGAACAACGTCGAAATGGGCGTAAAAGGTGGCCGTTTCATAAATGGCGGCCATAGGCAGGTTCATGAAAGACGCCAGGGCCCGGAGGTGAGGCATGGAGAGGTAACCGTAGGCATCCTGAACAACATGCAGGTGCTCGATCAGACGATCCCGGTGGCGCAATGACGAATCGGTACGTTCGTCACCGATCAGGTCCCGCAGCTCCGACATTACAGCCGGCTCCAGCTGCCGGCCACGAAGAGCGGAGCGCCGGCGTTTGACCATCTTATCGTCTGTGCTCATTGTTGTTGACCAGGCGCCGAGGAGCAGAAGACAGCCTTGTTGGCTGGCCTGACTATTTAACAGTCATTGAAGCATACCCGGCAGGATTGCCGCCAGCAGCCTGTCGGGTATGCACCGAACAACGTCGTTTTTAGTTGGCCTGTTTATAATGATTTGAGCTTCCATTGCTGCAATTTACGATTTTCTAGGGCTTGAACGTCAAAACCTGCGGAACAATGTTCGCCCTTCCCCCACCTCCCTGAAGTGTAAAGGCAGACGCCATCCAATAGGTTTTGCGGCGCGGGTCTGATTGGATATCGAGGTAGTCTCCCCATGCCCGAGCGTCGGGCTGGTGGGATGAGGCAGCGCCCAGAGCCATCTGCCAGTTTGGCAGAGCACTTGAATCGGTCTCATCCAACCATCCGACTCCCAGCGTCGGATGGCGGCCACCGCCACCACACACCGCGACTATGCCCACATCGCCCCGTTGGTTCGGGCAAACTGACGGATAGGCCCAGGCCCGGTCCGAATTCCATAAATCCGGCTCATCAATCAGCTCGTTCGTGCTCTTCTGAATTCTCACCACGCGCACGAAGGGAAACGGATGCTGACTGTCCGCCGAAGCTGCCCAGACGAAACCCAGAATACCGCCTGCCTCCCATGCGCCAAGAACGCGATCATCCATTCGGTTCATCCATTGGCTCGTCGCATCGTCGGATTTTGCGTACGGGCCGTCGCCCCACTGTCTGACCGTAACGGAAACTCGCGAAACATCGTCCTCACCGTCTAGCCAGCGAAACACCTCAAGAGATGGCTGAAGGTAGCTCAGGCTGGCGAAGATCGCCGTGCTTCCCATGCCGCGACAAAAACGGAGTGACCCGAATTCATCCGTCGACCAAGCTTCCTGAGACAGCTCTTTGCACGCTTTCAACTGATCCAATGACAGACGCAGCACCACCGCTCTCTGCCATCGGTCGGTGGTTGTGCTGAACACGTTGAATGACAGCAAGAGGTGGTGTTCTGATTCGGCCAAGTCTGGGTAGTCTAGCCAGGTTCCCGCCCACTGGTCGTCGATGTCAGTCGGAGTCGTGTCCCACCAGGTCCATGTGCCTGGCTTGCCGGATGAACTGACTGCGACGCGAATCAGATTGCCGCTGGTGGTCTTGGAAAACTGCAGCAGCCAGATCCACAGCCGTCTTGAAGAGCAGTAGTGAATGAGTTGGTCACAGCAAAATCCAGCACCCGCAGGAGGCAATTCGGTATAGGGGTCAACAAACGCCCAGTTGTCGCCGCCATCGGTAGACCGGGAACAAAACCAGTTGCCTGTCACGATAATGCGTTTGCCGGAGCACGCTAAAGCCGGTTCCAGAATGGTACCTGCCTGCCCTCCGATGTCCGTCTGGCTCAACCGCTTCGTGTCGACGATGGTCGTCATCGTTTTTTGCCTTTCCGACTTTTTGTAACCTCGTCAATTATGGCCTCGGGTGGTGCAGGTGTTTCCTCTTCCGATTCGCCTCCAGCTTCCGGCTCTGGCTGGCTTTCCGATGCCGGGCGAGAGGTTCTGCCGGGCCCCGGCGCCTTTCGGTACGGAGAAATGTTTTGATCTTTCTGATCGAAATCTGGTTTCCCGGGCGTTTGGTCCGAGGCCTCCTGTTCGGCTGTCTCCTTCGCTGGTCGTTTTTCAGGTGCCTGGTCAGTCAAAGAATGACGTTTTCCCACACCTTTCTTTTCTTTGGGCTCTGTCATTCACGCCACCAGTCGCACAATATATCCACCCATTACGGACCAGAACAGGACGCTATACCAGCGCTCTCCCAGCTCTCTGTTTATGGTCTTGCCCAGAAAAGTACAACCCGCCATAACCGGGATCAGAATACCTGCCAGCATCAGATGCTCGGTTTGAAGCAAACCGGCCTGACTGAAAACGAAGGCTTTGGTCATATCGCCGACCAGGGACACCAGCGAGGCGGCACCTACAAGGTAGAAGCGTTCGAGCTGAAGGCTGCGCAGGGCGACACCTTTCAGGGGCCCCGACGTGCCCGAAATACCCGAGGTGCCGCCAGAGAAAAACGCAAGGCCAACGCCCCAGGCTTTTTTCGCCCGGTGATGTGATGAGAATTCCCACAACAGGGTCGCAAGAATCATCAGCGCAACGGCATATCGAACCCACAGTTCAGGCAGTTGGAGCATTAAGGTCGCTCCCAGTGCACTGCCCAGAAAAACGGCGACAATGACAGAGCCCGACGCTCGCCATGGCAGGTTTTTTCGATACACCGCCACCTTCGCAACGTTGTTGCAGGCTAACAGCAAAGCGGCCACGGCAATTCCCTCTTTGGTGCCGATCGCCATCATCATGGCGGGCACCAGAATGAGAGAACCGCCAAGACCAGCCGAAGCGGAAAGAACAAACGAGGCCGGGATCGCCAGCGTCAGAATGATGATCGAGATCGTGTCGATTTCCATAAGGGCACCCTTGCTTAGGGGAAAAGTTGATTGCCAGGCCGCGGCCAGACACTAACGACCCGTGCTGCAGCGTGAGGCCAGTTGCGCACCAGATTCTCGACCGAGGTGACTGGACCCGTCGGCACCGCCGAAAACACGTCATTGGTTGAACCGACAATGGCCAGCAGCAGTACCCGATGCCCCGTCGACACAGCAGAGAAATCCACATTGATGGAAACAGCTCTGGGCATACGCGCGGCCAGGTCGACCGACAACCGGTTCAAGGGTGTACCGTCAGCCGCCAGAGATACGTTCCACCCTGCTGGTGTGGGCTGCGGTGCTCCGCCGGTCAGGCTCCGGACATAGGGCAAAAGGTTTGTGCAGTCTGTTCCCAACAGAGTGTTCTGTGACGCTCCTGATCGCCATAACAGCACAGAAAAAGCGCCATTGGCGGCAACCGGGCGGGTGTCCCGATGATGCAACAGTACATCCACCGTGCTGCGCTCTCGATACACCTGCCAGACCGAGTTCCTGTCACGCCGAGGCACCACCGTTTCCATCAGATCAATCTCCGAACCGGGTAGCGCCGGTACGGCCGCGTTTTGCCACGGTGCCCTGTAAACACCGGGCGAGCCGTTCTCGTCCAGGGCGTTGGCCATCACATCCGTCCACAGGGCGGCATCTATTCGTCTTGCGCCGGGGTTTGCAATGCCTCTCAGGCGGCGGTGGCGTTCAACAAGATCACCCATTTGATCGCTCCACTCACCGTTTGGAATCACGCTGGGATAAAGCCACCGAAAGGCGGTTTGAAACGTCCAAAGTTGATAGCGTAAGTTGCCGTTCCAGATGTTGGTTCCTCGAAACGATGGCGTGGTGCCTACCGGGGCCTCTGGCCGCACAACGATATCCGGACTTGCAAAGAAAGGCTCTGCGGTGGCCCCCGGACGACGACGGGGATTTTGCATGGGCGTCGGAAACATTCGGCGGTCGTCCCGAAGATGAACCCGCACATAGGTTCGGGCAGGCTCAGGCGCAGCAAGATTGACCTCCCACACGCCTCGGGACTGCAACGTGGCTCTCATCAAACGGGGTGACGTGGCCGCGCCTGCGGGGTCCTGCCAGATGTGAAGATCCTGCACGACCGCTTCCGGTAACCCGTTCACGAATAGCTGCCAGGGGCCGTGGGCGTTACCCGCGATTTTGGTTGAGGTCCATACGGCAGTAGACGTGCCGACATAAACGGTATTGGGGTTGGCCGGGTCAACCGTTACGGAGTACGCCGGATCGATCGGGCTGGCCGCAATCGGTGGCATCGGCGGCAAGGCCTGACCAAGACCGGTCAGCCGGCAACCGCCGGCGGCATCATCGTAGTAGAAACAGGAGTCTGCAGCGGCGGTTGGCGAGGCGGCGGCCACGGCTGCGGATGTCGGCGTTGCGGGAATGGCCGGGGTCCAGGTGTTGGTTTGGCCGGTGGTGACCAGATAAAAATCGCTGGTTCCCGGTACCGGAGCAATATCCGTAAAAAACGTTGCCTGTGGCGTGACCAGCGGTGCTGCGGGTGCCGCAACCCCCGGCCCAATCACCGCTGTTGAGGTCCAGCGACCCGGATTCCCCGGATCCTCGCTGTAACGGATAACCCCCTGGTTGAATAAAGCCAACAGATTGCGTTCATCAACCCATTTCACCGTGACCACCGGCCCAAAACCTGCTGGCGGCACCCCAAAGGCCATATTGGCCGCTGTACTCGGTGTTCGATTGCCCGGACGGCCATCCCGCCACTGCACGAACGTTCCGACGGCGGTAATGGGCAACACTCGCCAGGTGTTCGGATTGCTGGTACCCAGATTGTCGGTCACCCAAACCCGATTGGTTCCCAATGCAATTCTCGCCAGGTTGCCGGCGGCTCGTCGCACAGTGTCGATGCCTGAGTAAAAATTACTCGCCCCGTTTGCTTGCTCCGGGTCATTGTTGACCAGATTACACGGCGCTCGATATCGGCCCGCCGGGTCACAGGCCCAGTCTGCGTTAGCGAATTGCCCCATCACGTAATGGGACTGAACGGGATGAAAAGTCACACCACCGCCGTCGCCCTGCATGGACGTTTTCATCTCCCAAACGGTGCTCCCCACCCTGACCTGCCGGCCATTGTCCTGACACCCGAGCATCGAAAAATGACTGGATGTGGGGTGACTTGCGCTGAAGATGGATTCGATGGAGGCAAGACCCACGTTTCGGCTGCTGAACGTGTTGGTTTGCCCGTCACGGAGGGAAACGAATACCCCGCCATCGCAACCCACCCAGATTTGTCGGGATCCGTCCGCATTGGTGGCTTTCTTAAGAGCATGCACGTCCGGGTGGACCGCATCACCGATCAGTCCTGGCTGAGTGGCTCCCGCGTTCGTACCGACGGGCTGATCCGATACGGCCGGCGATGGCACGAGGTTATTGCCGTTCACATCGAAGGCCCAAATCGACGCGTTCCAATTATTGACCTGAATCAGCGACCCGCCGATATAGACCCGGTCTGTCCGAACCGGCGGAGGGGCCAAAGCGGTATTACGGGTCGTGACGACGATGGCCTGATCATAATCACGCTGGCCTGGCCAAAGATTGGCAGCAGATGGAACGTTATTCAGTGGGTTAGCAACCGGCGCAGGATCGCCGGGGTTGGCGATCTGCCAGACATGGGGTACGGGATTACCGCCGGGGGGATTGGTGTTGACTTCACCCAGCACATAGAGGGTGTTGTTGTCGTCGTTCACCGCCATGCTCATTCTTCCATCCAACCGTCCCGTGGCCGGAACCGTCGGCGCTGGGAGAAAGTTCTGCGTAATCCAGTTGAAGGTGTTGCCGTGATCGTCCGAGAACGCGATACCTGAACTGCGGAAACACACGAACAGTCGATTGCCGACATAACACAGGTCTGTGGGGGCCCGGTTAACCTGGGCCATGGTTGCGGCGTTTGCAGGCGGCGACGGTGCTGGTACAGGCAGCGGCAAAGCCGCCCAGGTAAACGCCAGGTCACCACCCACCATGGATCGCGTGCCCAGATAAAGCCCCCCGCCCTGGGTATTCCAGTTAAGATCCAGGCCACCCGAGGTTGCGGCAATCACCCGGTCACCGGCAGCACCGGCTGCAGAGCCCGGAACCCGAACCATCCGTGAAATAGAGACTCCCTCCAAAGCGGCAATGCCCGCTGAGGTTTCCCACGGGTCCGAACTGACCGTGCCGGCTGCGGGTCCTGTTGCGGCAAGAATGCCAACGCCGCGAATAGGGTTCGCACCATCAACGCCCTGCATGGCGTCAAATTCACCGGTACCCACCATCACAGAATCAGCAGCGGCGCTAGCACCGAAGTTCACCAGCAAACACCCACAAGCGAGGGCGCTGGTGTTCCCGCCAAACCGGCGGGGCTCGTTGGCCCAGCCGCCCACGGGTTCCCAGGTAGCACCGCCGTCGTCGGTATACCAGACGCCGCCTTTGGCGGTACCTGCGTAGGCCCGTTGGCCATCGGGGCTGATGGCCAAATCACGAATTCGCCCGGAAACTCTCGGCCTTCCCTCAGCCTGCCCTTGGCGAACAACCGAGGGCCCGATGGGTACCCAGCGATTGGCATTGTTCGCAGGAAACGCCATGGGGGCTGGACCGGGGCCCGCGGCAGCACGTGCAGAAGGGCTGGCCGGTGGTTCACCGAATGGACCAACACCCTCACGCTCCATGAACGCTCTCATTGAGTCGGCCAGCGCCTGTTTGTCCGGTGAACCTGATATTGAATTCAAAAAACTGTCTCTCGCGACCGCATTTTTTCGTTTCTCGGCTTTCCGTTTGCGGCGCCTTTCCAGCGCCTGCTCCTGAGCGAGAGTCGGATCTGCAGGCACATCACTCATGACTGATCCTCCTCAATGATCCGAATCCAACCCTCCTGGAACTCGTGGGGCGTTCGCGGCAGCAATGCTGACTGTGTAGCGGAAACGATGGGGTCGTCTCGCCAGGTTAACGGGCCGGTGCGGCGTGTGAATTGTTGTTTCTCGCCCAGAAGATTGACCTTGGGTAGCCTTATCTCTTCCGGATCAACGAGCACCGGACCTACACGGATGGAAGGAATCACTCGTTTTAGACCCTGATTGATCCAGGCGTCATTGAGGGCCAGGGACTTCTTTGGCAGAACTCCGGAGGTTAGATGTACCTTGCCAGCAGGCAGCATCAGTAGCGTCAGGGTATGGCAGGTGCCGGGCCGAATGTAGAAAAGATCTTCTTCGATCAGATAAGGATGGCTGAGCGGCTGGACATCGGGCACGCGAACCTTGCCCAGTAAACCCAACTGCCCACGCCGACGGCCGCTCTCCCGGGCTAACGCACCGACGGCTTTGTCGACGAGATGGAACTGGTCATAGTTGTCATCCACGAAATAACCGAGCAAACAATCGTCACTGCGCTGGAGATCCCCCAACCGTACTGGAAATGCCTGATCCCGAAGCGCCTCGAATGCGGCCTTCCGCGTATTCGCCGTGTCGACTGAATCCACCCGCACATCCTCGAGATCGTCAGGCACATCCAATCTCAGCGTCGCTTTAACCACAGCGATGGGACGACCTACCAGGCCGGCAATCGACGACGACCCCAAAGTGCTGTAGGTATCCACTGTCCACAATGTGGTGTCGATTGCCCTCAGCAAACCGGTCAGAGAGCTTTCGGTGTTTGGCAGCTCTCCCTTCCGATGCTGCACGTCCGTTCTAATAACACCAACAACAAGATTGCCGACGGGCGCTGCATCGGGCGGGAGATCCGCCATAGGCCCAGCGCCCGGGGGCAAGGGCCGCCCCGGAGCGGGCTCCCAGCGAACCGCGCCGGTCAGCTCATGATGACTGATCTGGCCCAATGGATTGCCCCGAGTATCGAAAGCTTCGAGAGATTCATCAATATGGTCTGGCAAAAGGAAGCCAGCGACAGGGTTAACCGCCAGTGTTGGCTCCAGCTGATTCACAAAAGCTTCTGGAGCCAGGGCCGGGGCGCCCTGATACGCAGGGTCAACCAACCGGAAAAGCCAGCGTCCGCCGCCTTGTATGCGTAGTGGCATCTTCATGGCAGACGTGTCATCTGGAATTTCCAGTGGTGTGGTGGTTTGAATGTCCGTGGTGGGCACATCGAGGACACGTCCAAACGCATCCACCAAACGCAGTGCCTTGAAGGAAATGGTTCCCCCAAACAGGGTCAAGGGATCGGCAATGACCTCCGGTCGGTCATCGGCACCAGGCTCGGAGAAAAAACCGCCCAGATAGTCCAGACCCAGGAGTTGTTCCCTGACGCCGTCCAAAGAGGCCGACGCCAGATCCTGTGGTTTGATGAAATCCGCCAGGGTATTCAGCGTGTTTTCCTGTGAGTCCGTCAGAGTATCGCCTGTGGCTTCCCGTTCCTGCTCAGCCGCAACCCAACGGCTGATACCTGCCTGAAGAGCCGTCCCTAAACCCCGGTGGAGAGGGCTACGTCCTATAATTTCAATCATCTGGACATCATTGGCGTCGGTTCTTCGAACCATCTCCAATTCATCGAGCTGCCAATCGCTCAGGCGAGTCGAGCCTTCCAGTTCGATCCGCCATTCCAGCCAAAGCGGCACCCATGGCTGACGCCAGGCAGTAACGCCCAGTGGGCTCGGGCTCAGACCATCAAGGTAAGAAGCAACCGCCAGCTGAGCCGCGACCTGCCTTTTCAATGACGTATTGCGGAAGGAGAATTGCTGCCAGGTTTCTTGTCCTGGCGCTTGCGGATTCGACAGACTGCCGGACAGTGTGTATTCCCCACTGCCGTCATAGCGGCCATCTGCAGAGTAAAGCCGGAGCATTTCTCCTTCGATGCGGCTCTGATACTGGGGACGAGCGTCTTCTTTGTCGGTGGCGGCATTGGCCAGCCAGCGGCTGCAGTATGGGTTCAAAACCAAAGCTTCACGAACAATGGTCAACACTTCCGGAGGGATTGCACCAGATCCCAGCGTGGGCACCAGGTCCTTCGCCTTGACCACACCCTTGATGCCTTTCACTGCCTCATTGGGATAACGGCAGCGCAAACGGCCGTTATCGTCGTGCAGTCCGTCATAATGATGGCGAAGGCTCGGCTTCGCGCCTTTTATGGCGAGCGACGGCGGCTGGGGAATGAAAAGACGCGGGGCGGGTCGTTCAACGGTGCGCCGGTCTTTGAGAGCGTTCTGAACCGCCTCGGATTTAAGCTCGAACGGGGGGGCTTTCGGCGCTTTCATCTCCTCACTGAACACCACTTTGTCGCGCCAGCGAGGCAGCGGCGACACCAGCTCCGCGGTGCTCTGCTTGCTCATCCGCGCCCGACCTTTTCGCCCGACCGACGTGGCGTTAACCGAGGCAGAGTCCTCGACGCGCAAATGATCGAGCTTGGCAGCAGGCAAGGGTTGGCCAGGACGAGAGCTGAACATGTCATCGTGCTCTCTTTCGGCAATATCCCGAAGCCCATCTTGAGTGCCCATTCGGTCCATCAAATCGCTGGTGAATGCCGCGGCCAGCATTTCAGCGGCGCGTCTCTGGGAAACGCTGTCACCGATGACATCCGCACCCAGGGCGGTAACAAGATCGTCGGTATCAAACCCGGCCGCCACCGACAGGGCATCTGAAGAGGGGCGCTCGTCAATGGCGGGCAGGCTTTCCCCGATGGGCACGCCAGAAATCATGCCGTGGAAGAGTGACATGAAGGTGGGAGATTTCTGGGCAATAAACAACTTGGACGCTTTATCCACCGGCAGGCCCATTTCCGGCGTCATGTCGGCATAGGTGAAAGATTCGACCCGCCCTTTTGCCACAAACTTGGTTGGCGTTGCCTCAGCTGGTTGCTTCATTTCCCCTTTTGATAACAAGCGTTCCAATACCGCCAGATCCGGTTCATTGCTGGGCGGCTCGGCTTCCGGGTCCAGATACCAGCCAAGATCGGCCATAACATCCAGCAAATCTTTTTTGCTGACCACGGCCAGAGGGTCGTTGTCCATGTCCGTATACCAGCCCGCCACGGTGTAGGTGGCGGCGTCTTTCTCAAAGCCGTCTTTGGCCGTTTCTCGAAGATCTGGCAGGTCTTCCAGGGCGTCATGAAACGCGAAACGCGAAGCGCTGGCGTGGTAGGACGCGGTCCAGAGCGGTGATCCGCCGACAGTCCCATCCAACGGGTCATAGGTGGGTTGTTCTGAGGTGCCGAAATTCGATCCATTAAAGGAACCCAATGGACGAATGCTCGTGGTTTTCGCATCGATCACCCAGCCTCTGATCATCGGCCGTTTAATCCCGACGGGGAAAAGCGCTCGCACCACGACCCAGTGATTGGGCAGCTCTGTCATTTCCAGCTCGCCGCCTGCTTCTGATTCTCCACCCCGGAGAAGGGCATCGGGAAGCGCCCAGTGCAGGTGAACACCGTTTGCCGGAACCTGCCCCTCGGCAAAAGGCACCGGATCGCCTGGTCCGCCGGTTACGGGCACCAACGGTTCCGGATTGGATTCGCTTGCCACATAAGCCTGAACGTCAATAGGAACGAATATGCGTTTGTTCCGCCGCAGGTCCGGGTCCCAGGTGTTGACGGCGGCCAGATCGGTATCAGCGCGAACCAGCCAGGCCCAGCGCTCGTCATACACCGCTTTGGTGAGGGTCTTGTTCTTCAGTAGATGTTTGAACATAGTCCGCCATCTCAAAGCTTGAATGTGGCGTTAACCATGGGCTCATAAGCCACGGTTGCGCGGAACATAGCGGATATCGGAGGCACCTGGACCTCACCAAACACCTGCCGCCAGGGGAATCGAATCAGCTGCAGAGCGTACTCCGCGCTATCGAGGCCATCTCCCGCGCCGGTTTCCTCATGCTCTGCCAACGCAGCGGATAGCCGGCGAATATCCACAACACCGGATGACCCCACGCGGAACGGCACGTTTATGTCATCCACGTCGAGGTAGCTAAAGTCCTCTTTGTCGCGAGGGGTCAGCGTGGCCGAACGTTGGTTGCCGTTATCCTCGTGTTTGAAGCCGAACTGGATGCCCTGGCGCGGCTCTTCCAGGTGAACCACTTTGGGAATGCCATCAAACAGGCAGAGCAACACGGCGGGCGCCAGTCTTTCCAGCCGCAACAGCCGGATTCGTCTGGGATCATCCTCATCAAACCGGGCTTCGTCGCCCTCCTCCGGGTCTACGTCGAAGGCTCGAACGTGCATGCCCGGCCAACCAGAAACGGCGGCAGAGCGGAGCAGAAATCCGGTTATAGGTCCTGTCTGTCCACTGAGACGCGTAGCGCCTTTGCGACGACGCACGTTGCGTTCTTCCGTATCCAGTTCCGCACGGATGGCGTCGTATTGGGCATCCAGTTGAATGCGGTCATCACTGTTAACGGTGCCAACGCTTAGCGCGCCCTGAACCAGCGCATCCGTCCAACGTCGATCCATGTAGAACCATCGAATCGACTCCTGGGGTAGTAATTCCGAGTCCGCCACCAGGTTGGCAAAGGGAACCCCATTGAGGAGGCGCAAACTGACCAGCCAGTTCCGTAACTCCGCAGGCATCGCGGTGTTTTGATCAAGCTTGAATTCAGTGAGCGGAGCCCGAGCGGTTCTTTCCAGTTCGCGGCCCAGATTTTCGAGAATGTCCTGGTTTTTATTGATCATGACTCGTCCTCATCCGTGAAATCTCTGGGACGGTCCCGCAGGATCACGTCGAGATTGTCATTGAAGTCCTCTCTGATCAGTCGGTCGGTCACCGGGAATGCCGGGCCGGTCAGGTGCTCGTTGATCAGTTCATTGGAGAGCGTGCTGGACACCAGATCGACACGCTGCCGGTCCAGATCCGCCTCCAGGGTTTCACGCAAGTCGACGCGGCCCAATTCCCGGGTAAGCAGAACTTCTTTTGGCACTTCAACTCCCTGCAGGCCTTCGAGGACTTTAGTGAGGTCGCCAACGAATAAAGCAGGCTCCAGCCCCAGTCCCCGAGCCAACACAGCAGTCGGTTGCCCATCGAACTCCAGTGGCCGCCCCGGGCGGACTTGCGGCATTGGGTTTCCCAGAAACTTTTCGGGGGTTCTCACCACGGCATCGGCAAAAAAACGTCCGGCCAGCCGGCCCAAATGGCGAAGATCGATCTGGTCGATGCCTACGCCGAGCACCTCCTCCCAGAGGGCCTTGTTCTTTATGAGTAAAGATTTCAGTCGAGCGGCGTGATAATCGCCCTGTCGCCAGCGCATCAACGAAGCGATGATCGACGGTTGCGACAGCGTGAGAAGACGGCCGGTTTCAAAGGCGGTGGCCAGAGACAGATCCTCCCGGCCATCCGGTATAACCACTCTGAGCTGATCTGAACTGTGCGCCAGTTTCAGCCGGTCAGCTCCGGTATTACGGGTGGGATGCGGCACCAGCGGTCCACGGTACCAGGACCGCACCTTGTCACCTTCCCGAGTTTGGTGGCCAAGGCCGACATGTCCGCTTTCAGCGACTTCCAGAGGCAGGCGGCCACTCGGGGCTTTCTGGCCCTGCCCGACATCGCCAAGCAAGCTGGAATCCAGGTTTTCCATCAACGATCGGAAAGTGGTATCGCCGGTGGTCGTAAAACTCCAGTGCAGCAGAACCGGGAAACGGTATTCGGGATCCAAAAGGAGCGCTTCAAAAGTCTGAATAATCCGGAAGGGCTCGGCCATTTTGAGCGCAACATCTGCAGACGTGGTGCCCTTTGACTTTTTGATGGCCCAGGTACCGGACCCGGAATAGGGAGTTGCTCCCGCAGTCGCCGCTGCCCCGGATTTGAATTGGGTGGATCGTGAACCTTTCACGCCGGGCGCCATGGGAACAGGCTGCGTCAGATTCTCAAGGTCGCCGGGATTAATGCCCGGACTTACTGGAGCCAGCGCGGTGCCCATCACCTGATGGTCATCGTAGGTAGCCATAGTGTGGTTGACGGTGGTCTTGACCATGAACGACGTGACAAACGATGGCACCGGATCCGGAGACCGGTCCAGCAACACATCGTACTGGCCCTCAAGATTTACCAGGCAGGCCAGATACTTCACCGGGGCATCATTGCCCTCCTCGTCCTTACCGGGCACCGGCAGGCGGTTGCTGATGACGACCGACAGAAACCCGTCATCATCACCCATCATCAATTCGGTATCGTGGATGTCCACCTCCCGGGCATGGGCCAGCAGGTCAACGTCGTTTTTGGTGGGGAATACCTTGTCGATGATCGATTTCCTGACGGCCAGACAGTTGCCCTTGGCGACTTCTTTTAATCCCTCGAGTTCAACCCCCTCCGTTACGCAATTTGCGACATCAACTCCGGTTTCCAGCCTGGCTTCGCCTTCGGCAATCAGCACAAGCGCCAACCAGGGCGTTTTGGCGGGTGCACCGTCCAGGCGACGCTCCCAGGGCAGAGTTCGCCTTTTGATGACCACTTGAGGCAGGCGGCTGCCATAGCTTCCAAAGGAATTGGCCGGTGGATAGGTCGACAGAATCTGGTCCGGAGGCAGAATGTAGCGTGGCGACCGAATCCTCAGGTGGATATTTTCCTCGTCCACTTTCAGCGCGCTGGCGTCGAGGCTGGCCTCTGGCGTTTGCGCTGAAAACTTCTGGTTGGCCCGTATTCGCCACAGTCCGGCTTCCAGAGGCGGATTCAGCTTGGCGTAGAGCTTGAACTTTCCTTCACCAACAGGCATCGCTTGCTTCCTTTTCTTACTAACCGTTTTAGCCGGCCTCTGCGCGGATCTGCCCGGCGTTAATCATCCTGTGCAGCCACCCACTCGATCTCGCAGTTGCTGCCGCCAACGGCACGCAGTCGTGAAACCGTTGCTGGCAATCCTTTTTCAGCGATCAATTCCGCCATCGCCTCAGCCGACGCGTTCGCCCCAATCATTCCCGCGATTTCACGAGTGCCCCCTTGAAGGGCCCGAACGGAAATACCGGAATGGCCGGCAAGCGCATTGATTTCAAACAGCAGGACCGAGCGCGCCCCTGCCTGAACAACCACCGGCTGAACCGGCTGCTGACGATGCCGGGCACCGTGCAGCTCTATTTCCACATCACTGGCAGACCGTCCCTCGCCAGCTTTCAGAATCACACCAACACAGGTGACGGTCTGGTCGAACCGGGTGGACACCGCAGCCGCACCGCGCACCAAATCCTGGCCCAGGTGCCATCCCACCGACGCTTTACCGGCAGTGCCGTTGAGCGACAGGACACAGCCGGCCCCGAGGGCTGACCGACCGGTCAGGCGAACAAGTCTCGATTGATCGTGCCAGCCCAAAATTCTCAGCCCGGTGGGGCGACCATCGCCTCCACCACTGGCCTGAACGGCAATTGTCGCTGCGTGTTTGGGAACGGCGATCTGACGATCCGTAACCTGCTCGTCTGCAACCACAGCACCGTTCCCCAACAGCATGACCACCCGCGCAGCCCCGGTGATCCGAAGCTCGGGACGCGCATCTTCCCCATCAATTGCGGCATCCGGGGAGCGCATGGTGACGATATCGCCCGGTCGCAGTTTGCTCTCAGGCGCTTGCGGAACAGGCCCGACTGCTCTGCCAAAGCCCTTCACATAGGCATTCCCTGCCCCCGATCCAACCCGGCCGCCGAGGTAGGTCTGGCTGGCACCGGTAACGCTGGTACGAGGCACAGAGCCGCGAACCACCACCGTCAGGTCGTTAAAGGTCGAGGGGGCATGGGTTGTGTTCAGTTTGATGGGCAGGCTGCGGCCGAGACGACCGCGAACCGATTCGGTGGAGGGTGCCGGACGGCGCTTGATGCGCTTGTCCGCGACGGTCGTGGTCGCATCCCGAAGTGCCACGCCCGCCCCACTGCTCATGAACCCGGTCACGAACGGCTTCATCGGTTTGATAACCTGCAGGCCGTCATCCAGGGACATCACTGCGGTTGAAGCGTTATCGGCATTCGCTGCCTCAAGGCCATCCATCAACGTGCCGAACATGGGTGGCGCGGTACGGGAGTTCTGGTAGATGGCTTGCGCTTTTGCGCTCCGCTGCCCCGTGGCCAACAAACCCTCGGGCAACGCTTCGGAACCGGCCGCAAACAGGTACTTCCGGGCCTCGACAAAGGCTTCCTCAATGGTCGCGCTCTCTGCAACGACACCCATCGCGGTGGCTCGGTTCAGGTTATCGGCCCGCAGCGTACCAGCGGCAGACAACGGCAGTGGGCGTCGGCCTGCTTCGACCCGGTAGTAGTCGATTTCGGGGCCGGTTTGAGAACTCATGTCCGCCTCGGCAACCATTTTCAACCGGCTGCCCGCGAAAATAACGTCGCCTTTCGGAATCGGACTAGAGGGTTGATCGGCATCTTCTGGCGGCCCCCAAACACCGATTGGGAACGCTTCAAGGCCATAGGTGGGGCCTTCTTCGGTGTTTTTTTCGTCCTTCATGCCCTCCACCAGCGGGCGCAGATCCGACGTGCGATCGGTCCAGTCATTCCCAACCCAGCGCTCAAGGCGAATTTCCAACTCACCGCTCAAACCTGAGGCGTTCATGGGGCTCAGACCCATCGCCACTGAAGCGCCATTCGGCAATTTTGGCGTAATACTCTTGTCGAGGGCCGGGTTGTCGAAGTCAAACCGGGTGACCGGGCCAGTTGAGACAACAGACACCTCGAACTCCGCAAAGACTTCGAAGGGCCGTTCATAGCTACCGTCACTGGACGGCGCAGAGGTTTCGCCCCCTGTGGAGGCGGGCAAAGCGCCCTTACCCGCTACCCCGGAAAGCGTCCGCGCCCGGCCTGGCGAGGTTTCTTCCAGATACTTGGGTACGAATTCATCCCAGTCCACGAAGATGCCGCGAATCTCGCGGGAACTGCCAAACTTCACCTTGATGTCGCACGGACCTACTTCTATGGTCGCTTTACCCCGGAAATCTGGCCCCTCAACCTCAATACGCGCACCCAGGCTGATGCTGATTCGAATGGTGCCGAGGAAAGTTTTTATCTTCACACCGGCGGAAATGCGGGCGTAGGCATCGGCCATGAAGTAGAAAGGATCGAAATAGACGATGGCGTTCGCGCCGAAGGCAATGCGGGCCCAGGCAAAGCCGAAATCGGCACTGACCTCCACTTCCACGCCTGCCATCAGGGCTTCCGATGTGAGCGCGAAGTAAGAGCCACCTTTGATTACAATCGCGTTGGAAACCCGCCATTGCAGCCCCAATCGAGCCACCACAGGGTAACCATCGCGCTGAAAGCTGGGGTGATAGCCCCCCAGAGTCAGAACAAACTGGCCAGCGTTGGGCCCGAGCCACCAGGTCGCAAACGCAAAGCCGCCGGTCAGTCGCACTTCGGGATACAACAGCCAGCTATTATCTGTGAGCTGGGCCTGAATCAGGAACAGCCCCTCGGAGGATGAGAACCGGGCAAGCAGACCCAATTCAATCGATACCAGTGCGGCCTGGGGCCGAGGCAAAGCCATTCGCGCCAGACCAAAGAGATTAAGCTCCAACCCGTTGCCAACGGACACCGACAACACGGCGACACCGTCCACCAGAGAGAAACTGGTGAAACTGATACCGGCAGCAAACCAGAAGTTACCGGGCTCCGGCGGGAAGTACGCGGCAAGCTTTCGCAACTCCTCCAACGGATCGGAGGAAACGCTGGCTGCGGGATCCAGCGCCTTGATAAAGGGATATTCACCAAACTTTGACAGGTCATCCGGAACGCGAAGGCCTCGCTTGATGCCCAAGCCACCCCCAATGCCGGTCAGGAAGAAGGCTGGTGGACCACCAATGGGGCCTTGAATCGCGCCGAAAACAAAGAACGAAGGCAGTCCGTTGTCGTCGCTGTATCCCCCGAACAAAGAGAGCCCATAGACACCGAAGCGACCCATCAACATTCCGACGTAGCCGATCTGTCCCTCCAGGTCTGTTTTCAGGAGACCACCAGCGATGGACAAACCACTGAAGTCCCCGGAAACACCCAGCCCTTTCAAATCGACCGCCCAGTTATTCAATTCGAACACATCACCACCGAGCCAATGCAGGCCGAGTTCTTCAACCGATGCCGTCAGCCCGAACAGCGAGACGCGCGCATCGAACAGCAGCGAGATCCCCGTCACGGAACCATCAACTTCTGTGACGTCGAAACCGAATTGCTCCAGGTAGAGCGGGCCCAGTTGCCTCTGGATAGCCAGCCACCAGGGGCCGGGTGGATCCCCTGCCCGCAATGAGATGCCTAGATCGCCGCCCGGATTCTTCTGGATCGCCAATGCCGGGCTGAAAGCAGGACGGGCCGAGGGCGAAGCGTCGTTTCCGGCATCGCTCATAATGTTATTGGCAACGGCATTGTCCCCGCCGGCTGCCGAGGGCACGATGGCCAGTCCGTCCAGCTGAACCTGAACACCGCCACCCAATCCTGCTGGCACAGCCTCGCCGTACAAATGAACGCCGATGGCGTCGATACTCATGATGCCCAGATTCAACAAAGGCCCTGCGTTTTTGCCAACGCGAACGCCCAGACCGGCGATGGAGAAACCGGCGTTCAGCTGAAAATCGTTGCCCACCTTTTCAACGAGCAAAATCGAGAGTCCCGGGGCAATCCCTGGCGATGTCACCCAGTTGGCGACCACCTCAAGATCAACCGACGGGTCGCTGCCCCCGAGTGAGATTCGCTCGCCCGGCGGCAAAGACACGAAGATTCCGGCCAGATCGCCGTTGCGGGTGAAGCCGACATCCACTTTGCCATCGATTGTGATTTTGAGATTGTGGTCGGCCAGGTTGAAGCCGAGCTGGAACAGGCGTTTCAACAACGCCTCGGGATCGGCGATGTCGTCAAACAGCGTTGGGTCCAGAGTTGGGGTGCCGCCGGTGAACAGAACATCCTGCAACGCATCGACCGCATCCGTGCCCAGGGAACCAAGCGCTTCCAGCGTTACACCCGCTGCCATGGAAACAGCCTGGGACAACAGTGCCAGCGCCACCGCTGCGGGCTCGTTGTCTTCCGTTTCACCGGAAAGTGTCTCTTCGACCACAACCACCCGTGGCGGCGTCTCGTTCAACGCCCAACGAAATTGAACAGACTCGTCTCCCATGCCATCAGTGACAAGACCAACGCCGGCCATTCGTGTGAAGCCACTGCCAGACACGCCGGCCTCAATTTTCGCTATGGGACGAAGAATCAGACCGTTGCCAACGTCGAACCCATCTGCCACGTAGGAGACAGCAACGGCAACGCCGTTCGCGCTGAGTCGCACCCGGTCAAATCCAACCGTGCCGACATCCGCAATCGACAACGCCGCAGCCACTTCAATGGCCGGCCCTGCGGGACTGGCATCCAGAGTGATCTCCACGGGGTCCGTGCTGCCCAGGGACAATCGACAGATTCCGGTCGCCGGCGTCGAGGTTGCAACAACGGTTCCCGCGGGATCGAGAGCACTGGCCAGCCGGGATATCGCGGTAACAACAAGATTGGGCAAGCGGGATATCAGTGCCGCGGCGGGGTCGACAGCGAACGTCTGAATTCTGGCGTCGGCAAACTGGCTGGATTCCAGAAGATCCAGTGCGCTACCCAATTCAAACACCGCGATAGCCACATCTTTTTGTAGTGACGGCGTCGGATTCGTTCGCTCGGCAATCAACGCGTTGAGCGCGACCGGAATGGCCATCCCTGCCCCGGTCGCCAGAAGCGATCCCAGGCCCGGTCCCGAGGGATAAATCTTCATGGGCGCTGCAGGCGCAGCTCGCAGGAGGTCAATGCGAACATCTGGCGAGAGGGAGATAGCGATCCCCTTTCCGTCGAAGGTCGCCGAACTGGCAACGAGGGGTTCAACCGAGCCGTTGGTAGCAATAGACAGGCCGCCGCCCAGGCTGATGATGACCGGCGTCGGGCCCAAAGAATGACTGGTCTCGATGGTGACGGCCAGATTCAGCCGGCCTGAGGCCACGCCATAAGCCACGGAAACCTCGTTACTGAAATCGAACCCGCTCCCCGTGAAGCCCGGTATCAGCAACTGGCCGACCGCATCAAACGTCTGAATCGCCTGTCCAAACGGATCGGCTCTCCAGGGTGCCGCGCCCTTCTTCAGCCAGCCTGCCGGGTCCATGAACAGTGCCCAGGGCAACAACACCCGACGGGAGGGCAATTCAGAAACCGGCGCCAGCAACCCCAGGCCCTCCATGATCACCTCGATGGTGACCCTGGCATCGTCAGAAGCCGTTTCACGGAGGTGATCAACCAATCCCGCCAGAAGAGTCGACGGTATAAACGCCGCTCCCAGTTTTGCCAGGGCTGCTTGCTCGGAGGAGCTGAGAGATGACAGAAGATTGATCGACGTGGCTGACAGCGAACCCGGTGTTTGCCAATCAACGTTGAGGGCGGGTGATACGCCGCCCGTCGCTGCACTTGCCTCAAGCCTTAGTCCACCGACGCCTGGTTCGATTGCACCGATTGCACCCGATATGGAAGCCGAGGATGCCGACGCGAATAGCGAAACGCTGAGTGGAATCAGGTCCGCTGCCACGTGGGCTACGTCCATTCCAAGCGCACGGGTATTCAGATCGACGGCAATGGTTGCCGCGTCCAGGGTCCAGGCAATCTCAGACCCTGCACCACCAAATCCGCCAAGCGCCCTGACTGAGCCGGCAAGACTGGCCGGAGAGGCATTTACCGCCGCATTGATCGCCGCTCTGGCATCTACAATGAGCTGATCAAAGCCCTCTGGATCGTACCCACCTCCTGCAACCAGCCCGATATCGGCAAGCAGCTGGCTGAGATCCGGCGATGCCGCAGCCAATCGAGCAACGACGTCGGCGAGAATGAGGTGAACGTCAGGCGTGGGCAGGCTTGGCGAGGCGACGCCCGCCCCGTTTTCAATAACCCACTGATCCCGACGCACCCCGAAGCAGTTGGCCTCGTGCAGAACGATCCGAGCACCGGAAACCCGCGCGCTGCCTGCCAGGGGCAGATACAACCGGGCAGACACCCAGCGCACTTCAATGTCGTTCTGGCTGGCGCCCGGGCCGCCAACAAGCCAGCCGTCCTGAACACCGAAGTGCAGATCCAGAATCACCTGCCTGTCTGTTTGAACCTCAAAGCCATCCCCACTGGGCCCGCGATCACAGGTAGCCAGTTCGAGGATGACCCCTGCCCCGACAAAAACGCCGCCGATGTTGGCATCGATGACCGGCAGATCAACGCCCGCATGCAGTTTGGTCGGTGGCGTTGCCGGGGGCTCATAGCTTGCATGACGGTCGGCAATGGCATCAGCAACGGTTACCGCAAGACCGGCTTCCAGGGCTTCAGCGTCAAGGGCGCCAAATACCGCGTCCACCTGAAGGCCGGACCGGCGTGTTTGTTCATCCGCTCGCAGAAAATCATCGAGGCTGTCGGGTGTTAACCCGGCTGCCTGGGACGCCCGCTCGAGAATATAGCCAAACTGCAGGAGCGCATTGGACTCTCCCGCAATTTCCTCCTCGTTGATCGTTTCGGGCTCTGGCCGTTGAAGCTGCAAGAGCAGCCGCAGCGCGTCCCCGCTCAAGCCCGATAACAAACCATTCAAGGAAACCGGCGCCCAGGGCGAGCCCACCGTTACCACCCGATCGATCGCGGTGATCGTGTTCGCCGCTTTGATGGCTGCTGCCCCGGCGGAACCGAAGGCAACGACAGTCATGGGCGTGGCCCGATCTTGCAATACATCGATCAGGCGGTGGCATTGTTCGTCTATGGCACCACGATCCGGCCTGGCTGCGGCGGCCGCCGCCGGATCGGGCAAGCAGACGGACCAGTGCCCGTTGATGGACGCCGGAACGCCGAGCTCGCTGAGGTCTTCCCGGGCGTCCAGACTGTCGCTGCCGAAACAGGTGCTCCAGAGGTCCTCACAGCCAACGTAAACCACCGCATCCGGTGCGCTGCCGAAGGCTTCCTGCGGCAACAGGTTTATGGCACCGAACGCGACCAGTTCGCGATAGCTCAAGCCGCCAATGTCTACGCCATTAACGCCGGTTGGTAACGAAGCTGGGCGTCCAATCAGACCATCTGTGCCGGTGAAGCGATCGATTAATGCCTGAAACCCCTCGTCCAGCCGGCCCCGGCCCGTCATCAGATCGGCGAGGTCCGGAAGCTCGGTACCTGCCGCCCGAATCGCTTCGGCAATGGAGGCTAACTCCGTCGGGTCGCTGGAATCGAAATTGCCAGCCGGAGGTTGATAGCGGCCACGGTGGATATCGCAGCCTGGGTCCAGCCAGACCGCCACCCCTGGCGCCCGGGGTTCTGCGGCAATGGCGGCTCGATAAGGCGTGCGTTCGTTGCCGTTACCCAACGGTGCCCATTGCCGGAAACCGCTGAACAGGTAGGACATCGGGGCCATTGCCACACGAACATTGCTGCAATTCAAAACCAGATCGCCCATCCAGGATTTCAGAGCGGATTCCGGATTGTTCAATAACGCCTCAATGGATAGGCGAGCGCCGTCGCCATTCCAGCCGATCAGGTCGGTAAGGGCAGTGATGATCGGCGAGCCCAGTCGCCGAAGCAACGCGGCAACAGCGTTTTCAATGGCCTCCCAATCCGGGCTGAAGCTAACCGTGCCATCGCTGTGGAACTCCGGCAGAGGCAGCGCGGCTTCAATGGTTGAACTGTCGGATCCATCAACCGCTTCAACCTCGACCATCAGGGCTGGAGCGTCCACACGAACGGCAAAGCCCGTTGAGGCGCCCCACCCCACTGACGCACCGATCGACCGGGCTGAGACATCAACCGGGCCCATATCCAGCCGGATGTCAGAGTCATCGCCTTCCCGAAGCCGGGTGCCTGCGTCGATTCGGCTGAGGAACTCCGCAGCCAGGGAGGAGAAATTCAGTCGCAATAGCCTTGCGCTGACAAAAACGTCTGATCGCTTGTCGTCTAAAACCGTGTTCTCGATGCGAGCTTCCAGATCAAAATTAACCCAGTCACCGTCGATCGAAACCTCGAGCGCCACAGGGTCCAGATCAATGACCCAGGGATCAGCTACCGTGCCAGCCCCGGAAACACTGGTCGAGTTACCGGTGATTAGCTCCTGTGTTGACGTCAAAACGACCGCCATGGCCGCAGGCGAGGCAGCCAGTGAATTCCAGTAGGCAGCGGTCTTACCCAGTGGGTCGGTTAAAAGCTCAACTGCGGAAGGACCGGAAATGCCAGTGGGCGGATCAAGACCCAGCAGTTGAGAACAGATTTCGCCGGGGCGACCGAGACTGGCCAGTGCCGACACCAGAGCGCCGTCGACCAGACTCTCGGCGGCGTCCAGCGCGGTATCGGGAGAGGACAGGTCCAATAGTTCATGACTGGTGCCGCCAAGCGTGACGTTGTGGGCCGTCAATGCAAAAGCCGGTTTGCCGTCCGCCAGGACAATGCCGGCCTTGATCGATCCAATGCCCGGATCGCCGGCAAGCAGTGGCGTTCCCAGGCCCGCCGCCTGACCAAACACAGCCAGAAGCGACAGGTTCGGCACGGCCTTGATGCTGCCATCCAGGGTTTTCAGTGTCAGCAGGTCCGCCTGCGCTTTCACTTCCGCCCCGGTTTGAGGCCTTAGCGAACCTTCCAGCCAGGGCGTGATGATCAATCCCCCTGCGGCCGACGACGCCACGCGCAAGCCAATGGCGCCCGCCAATGCTCCGTCACTGAACTCAATGGCGCTGCGGGCAGAATTGACCGTGCCCCCAAGCAGCGTGGCCCACTGCCCGAGCCAGGCAGTGCGAGCGGATGTCGAAGCGAGAATGGATTCAATCCAGCCCGTCAGCGCAGAGACGCCATTCGCAATCAGTGACTCCAGCGGAAACGGCGGAATGTTCGGAACAGACCTCAAGCCCAGCAAACCGGTGAGCGCGGCAAACGGCGCCGTTGCCGGGTTGGTGGAGTCAAGCGCCTCAGCCTGGGCCTGAATCAGGCCGGTCATGAATTCGAGAAAGTCGGAACCCAGGTCGTTGATGTTATCCACGGTGAGTTCAAAATCCCTCGGTGCATTGGTTCCGGGGAGTTGAAGCCGCTCAAAGCCAAGACTGAATTCAAGATCGTCAGAAGGGCTGGTTGGAACGTCAACGCCGACGGACACAGCGCCGATGTATAGATCGCCCGGCGCAGGTGCATCATTGGAAATGATGACTTTGATGGCCAATTCGATGCGCGCGTCGTCCCGCCCCAACACCAGCCAGTCGGGTTGCCCCCCTGAAATGTCCAGTGCCCCCGCACCTTCCCGTTCGAACTGGAAAACCGGAACATGCGCTCTGACAGAAATCGCCGGCACAGAGCTGCCACTGTCGTACTCAATGCCGAACCCGACTCTGGCGCCGTTGTCGGCCTCCTCAACCACCACGAAAACGGTTGCACCGGAGTCACGGAAAAGCGGCACCCAGATGGCGCCCCCTTGTTCTTCCCTGTCGGGCGCACCCAGCACATCATCGACAAAAGCGATCAATGCCTCTCGCTGCTCGTCGAGGTACATCATCGAACTGATGCCACGCTTGCTTCCGTTGGGATTGCCTAGCGGGTCCTGAAACCAATCACCCTGTAGTTCACCATCACGGGTCAGGCCAACTGCTTCCGCCAGCGTGCCAAAAACATCCAGATTCTGATCAGCACCCATGTCAGGCTCCCGGCATCAGTGAAAACCGGGCAACGGGCTGCACCAGCATTTTCTTCGGCGCGGCGGCAATAGCGCCGGGTACGAGCGGCAAACCACGCTTGTCGTTACCAACCTCGGCGCAGAGCACGGAGGCCACTTCAAGCACGGATTCCCAGGCGAAAGCCTGAATCGCATCCCGCCATGCCGATATCAGTTCTTCCGGTCCCTCAAGGTCTTCGAATGTGGACATGACGAGACCGCTCGGAGACTGTTTGGTGCCAACGCCAATCGGCACCGGAATGCGGAGCTTTCCATGCTCTTCGCACTCGGCGGTCACCGTTACCGTGATTACGCCGCTGGAGAACTGAATGCGAGTTTGGTCACTGTGGATGAGCAGTTCGCTGTCGCCTTTGGTCCAGACAACCAGGGGCGTGCTGTTTCGTGGCAGGTCGAGAACAAGTCGAACCACTTCCGAAAGCAGAGCTTGGGCGTCTTTGGCGGGAACAGTAAGCAGGTCGGGTGACCGGTCGCCGACATCGAGCAAAACGTCTGCATCGATGCGTTCAAGCCAGTCGAACTGGGAAAAGTCGACGGTGGTGAATCGGGCGAAATTTGCCATAGCGATCCCTCGCAGCGAATGACTTGCGCAGGATTCGTGACCGGCCGGAAAAACATCCTTATTTCCCTTGGTAGCCGGACTGCAGCATCAAAACCCTGTTGCGTGGAGTCGGGCCAAAGGCCCCTGAACAGCGAACAGCGTCATGACTTCAGGCTATGACATAAGGGAGTATAGGCGGGGTTCAGGAGGGTGCAAAAAAATTGGAGAAATTCCATCCAGATGGGCCGATTAACCATACAGATGAGGGCATTGGCCAAGGCGTAGGCCTCTCGGCACGTAAGGAGGTAGTTTGTTGATTTTTACGGGT
>TARA_R110001599_G_C12277354_1_pt1 | contig 49219 bp, 44 predicted proteins | sample TARA_R110001599 | Tara Oceans TARA_R110001599 (sample SAMEA4398360) | marine metagenome | biome: Polar Biome; feature: [MES] marine water layer (ENVO:01000295) within the mesopelagic zone...; material: water (ENVO:00002006), including particulate matter (ENVO:01000060) such as...... | reverse complement strand
GGTATTATCCCTTAACTGGGTTGTGCAGATCCATTAGACCACGTCATATTCTTGCGGGAATCGACACCATGCTTCCAGGCTTGGGCCCGCTTGAAATCGTCGCGCACGAGACCGGTTACAGACCTGAGTCTGCTGATAAGCTTCCCATTGTTGGCTTTTTGCCCGGCTATGAAAATCTACTGGTGGGAACCGGTGGTGGCTCAAAGGGCATACTTCTCAGCGCGGGAATCGCCAGGGCCTTGCGTGAAATGATTGTAAACGGTCCCGCTGCTGTTATCCCTTACTTATCACCCGAGCGTTTTGATGTTGTCAACTAACTCAAAGTTCAAGGTCCAGTGCGTAAAGTGTAATCTAGTACAGTCGCAGGCCTATTCTCCGACCTGTCAGAGCTGCGACGCCTTGACCGAGGCCTACTTTGATACCGGCAATGTACGCCTGGTCGATTCGGATAATCCCTACGAGCGATATTTTGACCTGATTCCTGTGCTGGACCGGGATTTGTTACCCAAGGATGCCGCCTTCTCGCCGTTGGTTCACGCCACCGAGCTGGGGGCCACGCTCGGCCTGAAAAACCTCTACCTGAAGAATGAAACCGCGCTGCCCACGGGCACAACAAAGTACCGTATGGCCGCAGTTTCACTGCCCTATTTATTCGAGAGTGGAGTCACCGAGTTTTGTACATCGTCTACCGGCAATAGCTCTTCTGCCTACGCCCATCTGATCCGCAATATCCCCGACCTCAACATGCGAATATTCACCGGCGACGCGTTCCGCAACCGGGTGAATTACGAGTCCGGCGCGCAGATTGCTCACTACATTTGCCACCGGGCAAGTTTTGCCGAGGCCTTCGTAGTCGCTGCACAGTTCGCGGAGCGGGGAGGCTACACATCGGAGCGGGGCTTTTTCAATCTCGGCAGGCGAGAGGGTCTCAAACTGAGCTGGTATGAGGCGGTGGAACAGGCCGGTTTCAGCTTTGACTGGTATGTGCAGGCGGTATCCAGCGCGATGGGGGTTTATGGTGTGTACAAGGCAGCCAAGGAACTTATGCAACTGGGTATTGCCAACCATCTGCCGCGCCTGTTGTGTGCCCAGCAATCATCCTGCAGTCCATTGGTCAGTGCCTGGGAAGCCGGTTCACAAACGATTCAGCCGGAGCACATAGTTGCTGACCCCAGTGGTATCGCCATGGCCATTCTCAGGGGCGACCCCACCCGGGTCTACCCCTATATGCGGGAGATAGTGTCAGAGAGCGGAGGTAGCTTCCTGGCCGCCTCGGAGCAGGAGATCCGGGACGCGCGAAAAGCCGTTCTGGAGTTGGAAGGTATCGACATCTGTTTCTCGGCGGCCACCGCAGTGGCGGGATTGATTCGGGCCGTGGGTCGCGGGCAGGTTGCCAGCGACGACAGAATTCTGATTAATCTCACGGGCAGTGATCGTGTCTACGATAGCGTGCCACAGGATGTTATCCACCTGGATAAAGTGGACGGAGAGTGGGTCGAGCGGGCCTAGGTTGCCGAGCAGACTGCCGTTCGCCTTGCGCACGATCTGTCGCCAATTCAGGCAGGTTTCCCGAAGCCCCTCGATTTGACCGGATTTAATTGCCTGAAGGGCTTGCATTCCGTTTTTAAACCACTGACTATATATACAGTAGTATTACTGGACGGCCACAGAGGAAAACGACGATGGAAGCCAACAAAGTTAAAGCACTGGCAGCGGCACTCAGCCAGATTGAGCGTCAGTTCGGCAAGGGAACTGTCATGCGGATGGGAGACAAGGAGCGGGTTGCCATGCCCGCCATATCCACCGGTTCGCTTGGGCTGGATATTGCCCTGGGCATAGGCGGGCTGCCGAAGGGTCGCATTTGTGAAATCTATGGGCCGGAATCATCCGGCAAGACCACACTGACCCTGCAGGTCATCGCCGAGGCGCAGAAGGCCGGTGGCACGGCTGCCTTTATCGACGCAGAGCACGCTCTGGATCCGGGCTACGCAGAGAAACTGGGGGTCAAGGTCGACGACCTTATCATGTCCCAGCCGGACACCGGTGAGCAGGCCCTGGAAGTAGCTGAGATGCTGGTTCGCTCTGGTGCTGTAGATGTACTGGTAATCGACTCGGTGGCAGCCCTGACACCGCGGGCGGAAATTGAAGGCGAGATGGGTGATTCCCACGTGGGACTGCAGGCCCGCCTGCTGAGCCAGGCGATGCGCAAGCTTACCGGCGCTATCAAGCAGACCAACTGCCTGGTTATCTTTATTAACCAGATTCGCATGAAGATCGGTGTAATGTTTGGCTCGCCCGAGACCACAACCGGAGGTAATGCGCTCAAGTTTTACTCTTCTGTTCGCCTGGACATTCGGCGCATTGGCGCGGTCAAGGACGGTGACGAGGTGGTGGGAAATGAGACCCGGGTGAAGGTGGTAAAAAACAAGGTGTCGCCGCCTTTCAAACAGGCTGAATTTCAGATCATGTATGGCAAGGGTATTTACCACATGGGTGAGGTGGTCGACTGGGGTGTTAAGTTGAACCTGGTGGACAAGGCCGGTGCCTGGTATGCCTACAAGGGCGACAAGATCGGGCAGGGCAAGGCCAATGCTTCAAAGTTCCTGGAGGATAACCCTGCCGTGGCAAACGAGATCGAAACCCAGATACGTGCGCAGATGCTCAACCTCGACTTAAAAGCGACAAAAGATGCAAAAGATGAGAGCGAAAACGACGCAGAGGCGGTCACCGCAGAGCGGGAATGATCCCAGGCTTTCCCTACAGGTGCCGGGAACTCAACGACTCCCATCGTGATACTCGGCACCTCTTTTTACCATGAAAGACCAAAATCCTTCTTCACGAAAAAAAAAGGCCCCACGGGAGCAAATCGCTGAGCCCGGCAGCCCGGCTGAGATCCGGTTTGCGGCCATGAATCTATTGGCCCGCCGGGAGCACTCCCTGAGTGAGTTGCGAACCAAGCTGCGGCGACGCTTTACCGATGAGCAGCAATTGGAGAATCAGCTGCAGAAGTTGGTAGCTGACAAACTCCAAAGCGATGAGCGCTTTGCTGAAAGTTACGCTCGCATGCGAGCAGGCAGAGGCTATGGCCCTGCGCGAGTGCGCCAGGGTATGCGCGAAAAGGGCCTCTCCGACAGTGATATCGCCCGCGCCTTTGAAGCTGCTGAAGTTGATTGGGACACACTCGCTGCACAGGTATTGCTTAAGAAGTTCGGTGCCGACGTACCGGGCGATCTAAGGGAGAAAGCAAAGCGTATCCGCTTTATGCAGTATCGCGGTTTCGCAGCGGATCACTACCAGCGGCTTATCGGCGAATAAGGCCGCGTCGACTTGCCCGGTTAGCAGAATCCCTATATTTTAGAACTGTCTGTGCTCTCGCCTGAGAGATGAACTTATCCAACAAGTCCAGGCGGATGTCATTTCATTTCGGAGTTACCACGGTATGGCAACGATTACTTTTCTTGGAGCGGCCCAGGAAGTCACGGGGTCCTGTCATCTGCTTGAGGGGCCCGGTATTGGCCGTGTGCTGCTGGACTGTGGCATGCATCAGGGAGGCGATGCCGTAAAGCGGATTCAGGACGAGAAATTTGCCTTTGACCCGGCTACGATTGACTCGGTAGTGTTATCCCATGCTCACCTGGACCATTCCGGTTTGCTACCCCGACTCTATCACGAGGGCTTCACCGGTTCGGTAATCTGCACTCGCGCCACCGCCGAGTTGTTGGACGTGATGCTTAATGACTCGGTAGGTCTGTACCTTCGCGACCTGGAGCGAACCAACATCCGCAATGGCAGGCGAGGGCGGCCCCTGCTGGACCCGGTCTATACCCAGGAAGACGTGGAAACGGTTTTGAACCATTGTAAGGGCTATCCGTACAAGGAAACTATAGCGCTGGGTGAGAATGCCTCATTGCGTTTTTACGATGCGGGCCACATTCTGGGTTCTGCCATAGTGGAAATAACACTGCAGGAGCAGGGCGAGGAGAAGGTGCTGGTTTTTTCCGGTGACCTGGGTAAAGACGATTCGGTGTTGATGAATGAACCCACGGTATTAGAGCGGGCCGATGTGCTGCTGGTAGAGAGTACTTACGGTGACCGCGAGCACCGTGGCGAGCAGGACACCATGATTCAGTTGCGCGAGATACTGAAGGAAACTTGGGCCCAGGGCGGTAATGTCATGATTCCCGCATTCGCGGTCGGGCGGACCCAGGATTTACTGTTCCACCTGGGGTGTCTGCATAATCAGGGTGAGCTGGATAATTGGCAGGTATTTCTTGACAGCCCGATGGCGATTGCAGTAACACGGATATACGATCATTGGTTGAAACTGCTGGATGTTGACGATGTGCGTCAGCTCAGCGATGCACACAAGAGTTCTCTGGAAAAGTTTTTACCCACGCTTAATTTAGCGCTGAGTACGGAGGAGTCCATGGCTATTAACAGAATAAAAAGCGGTGCGATCATCATCGCGGGCAGCGGCATGTGCACCGGCGGGCGTATTCGTCATCATTTCAAGGGACGCATCTGGGACCAGCGCAACACCATCCTTTTTACCGGTTACCAGGCAAAGGGTACCCTTGGCAGGGTTATTGTGGATGGCGCGAAAACGATCAAGATGTTTGGGGATGAGTATGTGGTAAAAGCCAGAGTGGAAACCCTGGGTGGCCTGTCTGCACATGCCGGGCGGAGTGAATTACTGGCCTGGATAGCGGGTTTTCAGCCTCAGCCGCGCACGCTACTGGTCCACGGCGAGTCTTCTGCCCAGGACGCCATGGCGGAAAAGCTCTGGCAGGAGCAGCAACTGAAAGTTGGCATTCCGGCCCCCGGAGACAGCGTAGCGTTTTAAGCAGTAACGTGCCTTTAGTCAGTTATCTCCGGTAAGCTGGAAATTGCCGCCATAACCCGGCTGGGGTCTGAGCGCTGCTGATAATCCTTTGATTTGTCTATCCAGCGCACAATACCGTTAGCGTCGACCAGTATAGTCGTTGGAATCGGCAGGGCGGCTATTCCGTACGGGCTGATGTTTTTCTCATTGCGCAGCCCATAAAGGGTGGTGACCAAGAGCTCCGGATCAGCAAGCATGACCGCCTCTATTCCGTGTTTATGTCGGTTCTTTTTAATGTCCTCAGAGGGGTCGCCGGATACGGTGACGATCTTAACCCCCCGCGCATCGAGCTCGGGTCTCAGTTCTTCCCATCGCCGCAACTCGGCGACACAGTAAGGTCACCAGTGGCCGCGGAAGAATTTAAGCAGAAAGGGGTTGCCGTGCATGGATGACAATTCGACGGTGTTGCCGTTCTCGTCTGGGGCACTGAAATTGAGTATTTCTCCGCCCACGGCCACAGCAGGCGGCGCGCTGGACTGCCTTCTCTGAGCCCACAGGATGAACCACAAACAGCCGACTATGATAGCCAGTGTGGCCGCTGTATTAGCCACCCAATTGGCGTCGCCCGCCCAAGTATATATTCCAGTGGCGATAATTATACCCATCAGGCTGTGGAATACGATGCGGTTGTTGGGAATGCTGACCTGATTGATTTTTCGAAACCAAACAACCAGTGAGGCGACCGCCATTAAAAGGGCAAAAAATCCTGCGAGCGTTGGAAGCATCATAGGTTCATAATCCCAAAATTTGCGATGGCTGGCCATCATTTTACGGTATTTGTGAGTTACCATTACGACTAAATCAGCACTCGCGATAGCCTTGTCGAGACTGATTTCTTCCAGATTCTGTTCGGTCGTTACCAAGCTCTCGGTGTCAGCAAGCCCATGTCATAAGGGCGCAGATATGATGTCTCCGGGGGTCACTACTCCGTTGCCTTTTACCTCGGCATATATCCCGAGGTCCGTGTGCCCGAAATGGTCTTTGATATAGCGTGGTATATTGATGTCACGCTCTCCCGTGTCTGGATTCACCTGGGTGGCGGCGCAGCGGCGAGTCCGAAACACGACACTCATTGGCACTGTGCCAACGGTAATATCTTTGTCCATCCAGTCAAATTCTGACCAGGGCTTGTTGTTGTCAAAATAAAGGTTGGCGCGAAAACGCAATGGGTTCACCGTCTCGCCGGTGGCGTCTTCCAGTGCTCGCACAGACGCCAGGTTTATGAGCGAGATAGAACGCATCATCGCGGGAGATACCACACTCACATCGGTGAACTGGTGTCCCTGTGCCCTTACCAGGCGAGGTGCTCCCTGCAGGCTCTCCCCCAGAAAGGAATGAAAAAAAGCTTCAATATCGGCGCGCCCGTCGGCTGTCTCAACGAGCCCTGACACCAGAGCGGCGCCAGTAGCATCGCGAATCGTCAGCACTTGCTTTTCCTCATCAAATTGCGTCGATAGAGTAGCCAGCTTTTCATCTTTCATCAGCATCAAAAACTCAGTTTTGGGCAGAGGTGCAGGTTTTTCCTGATCGAATTCGATGCCGTGCCGTGCCAGCGCGAAGCGTCTGTCTATAGGAAAACCCCGGTCTGTAGATAGTTTCACTGACGCCAAAGCTTCCGGTGATAAGCCCTTGAAAGGGTAGCGATAAAGATGCGTAACGGTCATTAAATTTCCAGCCTGTTTAAACAGTAATGTGTTGTTCGAAAGCGATGCCGATCTCAATCAGGCGAGCGTCCGATCCTATTGGGCCGTCGAGTAGTAACCCTACGGGCATGCCATTGCTATCGAAGCCTGCTGGCAGCGACAGCGACGGTGCGCCGACCACGCTCACCGGTCGCACATTGCGTGTTATTGTAGGAAAAGCGGGTACCCGATTGCCGTTGTGCAGCAGGGTTTCATCCTCGCCAATGAGCGGTGCAGTCATAGGCGTGGTGGGGAGCAGGGCGGCGACGACATCGTTTTCGACGAACCATTGTGCGTAAGCGTGTTGCAGTCGTGGCCGCAGAGAATTCAGGCAGTGCTCGTACACCTCAGTTGGAACACCCTCCGGGCCGCAGGCCATGGCCACTATTTCGCGAACATCCGGGCTGGCGATTTGTGGCACAAACGTCTCAAGGTCAATACCCAGCGCCCCCTGGATAAACGCCTGCAGTGCCACGGCTGATTCATAGACCGCTATCGGCATGCCGCACTCTTCGTCGAGCGCGGCGATTTCGGACATGTCCGCCTCCACCAACACAACCCCGGCGGCAGACAGCTTCTCAAGCACTGCGCTTGAAACCGCAGAGACGCCCTCGGATAAATCCTCGTAGAAAGGTCGTTTGGGAATACCCAATCGCAGGCCGCGCAGTGACGTCGGCCTACTGGATGTGGATGGTTGCCGGGACAAAATCGCATCCAGGCGCGGTAGATCTGTTGCCGAACGGGTGAACAGAGCGACCGTGTCTCTGGTGGGAGACAATGGTATGAGCCCCTCACAAGGATAGCGCCCCTGAGTGGGGCGGTAGCCAACGACACCGCAAAAAGCCGCCGGAATCCGCCCGGAGCCTCCGGTGTCAGTGCCCAGGGCAAAGGGAGCAATACCCACAGCCACGGCGGCGGCCGACCCGCCACTGCTGCCACCGGCAATTCGGGTTGGATCGAAGGGGTTTTTGACGGGCCCAAAATGCGCATTGTTGCTGGTGACGCCGAAGGCCAATTCGTGCAAGTTTGCCTTGCCGATCACCTGTGCCCCCGCTTCTTTCAGCAGACGTACACAGGGCGCATCGGCACTGGCCATATTGCCTTTTAAGCCAGGGCTGCCACCTGTCCAGGGGAGATCGGCCACGGCGATATTATCCTTCACCACCATTGGCAGGCCGCACAGCTCGCCAGTAGGCGCCGAATCGCCAGGTGGCTTCGTGCTCACCTCGGTAATCATAATATTTAAAGAACGATTACGTTGCTGAGCCTCGAGCGATTCGGTCATCAGGTCTAGCGCAGAGATTTTCCCCGATGTTATCGCCGCCAGTAGTTGCTCCAGTGTTTCCATGCTATCCAGCCTCAGCCTATTCGTTGACGATACCAAGGTGCATTTTGCGCATTGTTTTCAATGCTTGATTGATCATATGCTCAAGCACCTCCTGCGCACTAGCTTCACTTTCTGCGCAGGCGATTCCACAGCGCAGCCAGGCAGTGGAATATCAATATGGGAACAAAAAAAACGGCGATGAACAGAGGGCCATTGAAATGAAAAGACACTTGATAGTTGAGGACTGCGTTCGGCTCTACTTGCTGTGTGGCAAAATCATCGGTGTCCAGGCCAGGTGCTTCCGCCACTTCAACTGTCATTGTGCGCTGGATAAAAGGGCTTAATATCTCCTGCTTCACCGGGTTCCGATCAAGGCTGTTCCATTCCAGGACAGTTATCACAGCTAGGCATACACCCCAGATAATGCTGAAATGGGTGGCGCGATTGAATATAGTTGTTTTCAAGAGTTTTTAATCGCCGCCGAAGTCGAGTCTACAGCGGGCAGTATTGCGTATAATGCCCGGTAGTGGAATACTTTTACCAGTCCAATAGAAGGAGTAACACATGGCAAACGAAGGATATCACGAACCCATTGAAGAGCTTTCAGATGAAACCCGGGATATGCACCGGGCGATCACATCGCTGATGGAAGAGCTGGAAGCAGTGGACTGGTACAATCAGCGCGTTGACGCGTGCAAGGATGAAGAGCTTAAAGCCATTCTTGCGCACAACCGCGACGAGGAAAAAGAGCACGCAGCCATGGTGATGGAATGGATCCGTCGGCAAGACCCTAAAATGGACAAGGAACTTAAGGACTATCTTTTTACCGATAAACCGATCGCGCACAAGTAGGCCACACAGCACGCGCTATTGACGCGCCACGCTAGGCTTGCAGTGTTTCCTCGATGAAGTCGAGCCGATCCTGGCCAAAGTACATCGCGTCATCCATGAACAGGGTGGGTGTACCGAAGACCCCACGCGCGACGGCAGCCTCTGTGGCCGCCACCAGTTCTGCTTTTACCGCGGGCTCCTGGGCCTGGGCGAGCAGGGCAATTGCGTCCAGGCCAGCGTCAGTTAGCACATTGGCGACCACTTCCAGGTCGCCCATATTTTTCTGCTGCACCCAGACTGCCTCGAACACCGGGTCGATGAAGTCATCGATGCACCCGAGATGCTGGGCGGCGATTGCCGTTCGCATCAGTGTGAGCGTGTTAATCGGGAAGTGGGGGTTAAAATTGAGCTCGGCACTGTAGCGTTTGGCAAATCTCGGCAGGTCATGTTCCAGCATATATTTACCCTTTGCAGGAATTGACACCGGGGAGGCATTGCCTGTCAACTTGAAGACTCCACCCAACAACATGGGGATATAGTTGACCTTAAGCGCGTATTGTTCAGTCAGTTGCTGCAGGCGCTTGTGGGCCAGGTAGGCAGTAGGACTGCCAAAATCGAAATAAAAGTCCAGAGTTTTGCTCATGGGAGTTTCCTTGTTGACCAAAGGGCAAGCTGTTCGGCGGCGCTGGCAGACGGGGCTTGCCCAAGTCTAAATTATAGTTCCATAAAAGAACCCAGACTAGCGTTCTGCTTCAACCGCGTCAACTAAATGTATTTTCTAGCCAAGAAAGGGTTACTAAACTCTACCTTAACTTCTATCCTGCGCTATATTGAACGCATCATACAATTAACGGAGAATTTTCCCATGCTCTACGCTATGCCAGGCAGTAAAGATGCCCTCTACACTTTCAAGAATCGCTACGAGAATTTTATCGGTGGCGAGTGGGTTGCCCCAAAGGAAGGCAAGTATTTTGACAACGTCACACCGGTAACGGGAGAGGTGTTTTGCGAAGTGGCCCGGTCTACTCCCGCGGACCTGAGTGTCGCGCTGGACTCCGCCCACGCTGCGGCGGACGCCTGGGGGAAAACATCCGCGACGGATCGTTCAAATGTATTGTTACGCATAGCCGACCGGATAGAGGCTAACCTCGAGACTCTTGCTTATGTAGAGTCCTGGGATAACGGCAAAGGTATCCGCGAAACACTCAATGCGGATGTTCCCCTGCTGGCTGACCATTTTCGCTACTTTGCGGGCTGTCTCCGGGCACAGGAAGGTACGGCGGCAGAGATAGATGCCAACACCGTGTGTTACCACTTTCATGAGCCGCTGGGCGTTGTAGGGCAAATTATTCCCTGGAATTTTCCTCTGCTTATGGCAGGCTGGAAATTGGCGCCTGCCCTGGCGGCCGGCAATTGTGTGGTGCTCAAGCCTGCCGAGCAAACACCGACCTCCATTCTTGTGCTAATGGAGATGATCGCGGATTTGCTGCCAGCTGGCGTGGTGAATATTCTCAACGGTTACGGCGAGGAAATAGGGCAGGCTCTGGCCAGTTCTGATCGGATCGCCAAGATCGCTTTTACCGGTTCTACGGCTGTGGGCCAGATCATACTTGCCAATGCGGCCAAAACCCTGATCCCTTCGACGGTGGAGTTGGGAGGTAAATCACCGAATATTTTCTTCGAAGATGTGATGAACCATGAAGAAGATTACATTAGCAAGTGTATAGAAGGTGTGTTGCTGGGCTTTTACAACCAGGGGGAGGTGTGCACATGCCCATCCCGTGCGCTGGTGCAGGAAAGCATCTACGGTGATTTCATCGAGCGCGTGCTGGAGCGTGCCAAGAAAATCAAGCAGGGTAATCCCCTGGACACTGAGACCATGGTTGGAGCGCAGGTTTCCCGCGAGCAGTTCGATCGGATTATGAGCTATATGGATGTTGCCAGGGGAGATGGAGCGCATTTCCTCCTTGGCGGTGACAAGGCCACCGTGGGAAGCGACATAGCGGGAGGGTTTTATATTCAACCCACCCTGTTGCAGGGCACCAACGATATGCGCGTGTTTCAGGAGGAGATTTTCGGTCCGACTCTGGGTATCACGACATTCAAGAACGAGGCTGAGGCGCTCTCTATTGCCAACGCTACAGAGTATGGCCTGGGGGCAGGTGTGTGGACGCGGGATGCCAATCTGGCCTTTCGCATGGCCAGAAATATCAAGGCCGGGCGAGTATGGATGAATTGTTACCACGCTTATCCGGCCCACGCCGCTTTCGGCGGCTATAAGAAATCCGGCATCGGGCGAGAAAATCACAAATCGACTCTGGAGCATTATCAGCAGACCAAGAATATGCTGGTGAGCCACGACATTAACCCGCTGGGGTTTTTCTGATTTATTGACTATGGTTAAATCCATCGTCGTATCACTGCTGCTGGGGGCGGCAGCAGTGATCGCGGGTTTACTGTTGTATTTTTTTGCAGCGTTACCGGATCTATCCACATCACCTTTGATATTGGACGGTACAGCCGCGCATGTCGAAGTGGGAGAGGTATTGCCCGGCAGGGGCACGCAACTGTTAACTGACGACCGCGGGTTGGGAGTAGTGCAGTGGGCGATACCTGACACCCAGGCTGGTAGCTATCCCTATTTGCGAGTGCAACTGCAGGGCTCGAAGCCGGCAAGCTCGCTATCAGTTGTTTGGAAAACGGCAGTGACGGGCGAGAGTCTCAAGGGTTTTCGTGTGCCGGACAATACGTGGCCGATAGCGTGGGTTCTGTTAACGCGATCAAAAGAATGGCGTGGTGCCATCTCTGAGTTTGGGATTGTTATCCAGGGCGAGCCGCAACAGGCCGTGCAACTCGAGCGAGTGGAACTCCTACCCGATACCGCAGCCACACGATTAAGAATGATACGGGCGCAATGGCTGACTTCCTCGCCCTGGGATCATCGGTCTATCAACCTCTACCCGGGCACCCGCTATCTCGATGCCATGGCCCCGTTGCCTCTACCCGTTTTCGCCATATGGTTGGCGCTGTCGCTGCTGTTCTATGTTGTCCTTCGGCGCGGGGTTACTGGCTTGAGTTGGGAAGTCGTCGCCGGAATCTTCCTGGCATGCTGGATAACTCTCGATCTGATGTGGCAAGGCAAGTTTTTGGTCCAGTTACGGGAGACCCAAGTGTTGTACGCAGGAAAGAGCAGCGAGGCCAAGCGTAAGGCGAGTCCTGACGCGGCGCTGTTCGAGTTTGTGGCTGAGGCCAGTGAGCTGATGACGTCAGCCCGCAGCCGGGTCTTTGTCGCGTCCAGTGACGACTACACAGGGATGCGAGGGGCCTATTATGCACTCCCTCATAATGTCTACTGGGAGCGCGGTGGCCGCGAACTTCCCCCGCGACAAGCGATTCAAGCTGACGATTATATCCTGGTGCTGCCGCCTGCCGCGCTGAACTACAATTCACACGAGAACTTTCTCGAGACCCGGGATGGGGACGTGATACCGGTACAACTACTGATTGCTCGTCAGGCCGGCGCATTGTTTCGGGTTCTTTAGGTGGAAGTGCTAAATTTGCTGCTCGCGCTAACGCTGCCATCCGTATTGGGTACTCTGTGTGTCGCCTGGTGGCTACCTGCACATACTCCCGGGCGGGCAGGTCTTATGCTGGGCTATGGCATATTACTGGGCCTGTTGGCCGTGCCCCTGATATTTCGTGTACTCGATGCATGTGGTGTGCCTCTCACCTTTCTGGCGGGGGTAATGCCGCTGACGCTGCTGGTGCTGATTGTGGCTTTCCTGCAATTTTTTAGAGGTCAAAGCGGAGCTGCATCGCCAGCGAATGGTGGGGCATTCGGGCTGTCCAGGCAGCAGCTCGCTGTATTTGTATTTTTCTTGATATTGATAGATATCCGGATTCTGTCCGTGGGTCTGGAACTTGTCTGGCGGCCCCTGTTTCCCTGGGATGCCACTATGCACTGGGCAACAAAGGCCAAGGTCTGGTTTGATATGCAGGCTATTGTTCCATTTGTCGACAATGTGCGTTGGCTGGCATTGGGCGGGGAGGGCGTGTATACCGATTTCCATGCGGATTATCCTGTTACCACCCCTTTGTTACAGCTCTGGATAAGTCTCGCGCTTGGCCGCTGGGATGAGAGCTTGATGAACTTACCATGGTTGCTCTGTCTGATTGGTTTGGCCCTGGCATTCTATGGGCAGGCCCGGGCGGCGGGTAGCTCGGCGCTTAGCGCGATTGTATTCACCTATTTGCTGATCTCACTGCCGCTGGTGAGCACACATGTCGCACTGGCAGGTTACGCCGATCTCTTCCTGGCAACATTCTATTGCGCCGCGATCATGGCCTTTCATAATTGGTCTGTGACCCGTCAGCCAGGGCAGGCTGTACTCGCCGTTATCTTTGCGCTGTCCTGCCCGCTGATAAAACACGAGGGATTTTTCTGGTTGTTAACCTTTCTGCCCGCGTTGATTGTCGTCTTGTTACCCTGGCGGCGCGCTGTGATTCTGCTTGCCAGTGGAGTACTGGCGCTTGCGTTGATTCTGGTCTTTCTGCCATCCGATCTGGTGATCGCGGGAACCTCGATAGGCGGCCTTAAGTTGCAGTTTCATCCGGCGGCTCTCCCGGCTGTTGTCGCCAGTCTGTGGGTACAGGACAACTGGCATTTGCTAGGCTATCTTTTGCCAGCACTGGCTCTGCTTATTCTGTTTTCGGGCCGCGGTGTCGCGGCCAGATACCGCGGTATTGGCGTTGCCCTGTTCAGCGCGCTTGTTTTACTGCTGGCCCTCTTTGTCTACACCAGGCACTCCCGAGGGGCTGAAACTTTTGATTCGCTGGCAAGGGTAAGTTTGCATCTGATACCCAGCCTTATGTTTCTCGCGATGCTGTATTGGCTGGATGTGTCGCGGCGACAATTCCTCGGGCGCCTCTATGAGTGTCACATCAGCAGGCGGTGAAGGTAGGCCCGATATTGGCCTGCACCTGGCTGTAGGTATTGGAGTTCACAGCAATGGTGCAGCCCCCGCTACAAAATACGGTGCCATCGCTGTCAAAAAACGTCGCCAACCCCCGCTAGCACAAAGGGCTCCAGGTTGCCGTCCGGGTAATAACTCATGGCAGTGAAGTGCAAATGGGTTACGTCCAGGTCCCGATTGGTCAGGCCGGCATTGGATTCAAACCGGGTTTTCGCGTGGGAAATATAGAAGCCGATACGTTTGGTTTTTTCCTGTTCGAAAACGAAATCAACCGCCAGGCTGAACGCCGCACTATCGTCCAGTTTCACGTCGTCCCCGGGTTCGCCGGTGCCGGGCTCCACGTTCGGTGGCAGATCATTGGCAGAAACGATCTCGAAATCAGAATTGAACTGATAGCCGGCGAGCAGCGTTATATCTGTTGAAAACGCAGGTATACAGTAAATAAACAGTAGCATCGAGATTGTGTAGCGGATCATGGAAAAGCCCTTTCTGGTGGGAAACTTATGAGAATATGCCGCTATTGGCCACGCCATCGAAGATGAACTGGACTGCCAGTGCAGATAGCAAGACGCCCATAACCCGGGTTATTACGTGCATGCCGATGATACCCAGTAATTTCAGCAGGCGGCCAGCGAGCAACATACCAGCGAAGGTGAGCCCTATGATTGCGAGCAGCGACCCCAATACAATCAGTTGATGGGTCAGGTCGCCCTCTGCGTCTGCCATCAGAAGAATCGCCGCGCCCATCGCGCCGGGGCCGGCAATCAGCGGGGTAGCGATGGGAAACACCGAAATATCCTGCTTTGACTGGGCCTCCACTTCTTCCTCATCCGTTGTCGAAGTGCCGCCTGTGGTGCGCGCGAAGACCATTTCAATGGCGATAAGTAAAAGCAGAATACCACCTGCCGTGCGCAGGGCGGGTAGGGAGATACCGAGGCTTCCCAGTACCGCTTCACCTACAAGCGCGAACAATACCAGAATGAAAGTGGCAATCAAGGTGCCGCGAATGGCCATGGAGCGCCGGTGCTGGCGAGTGGAGCCAGCGGTCAGGGCCGCAAATATAGCCGCAACATCCAGCGGCCCGATGGTGGCGAAGAAGGTTGCCATGGAGAGGGCAGCGATTTCGAGCACACGATGTACCTCTAGTGAAAAAGCGGTCAAAACAGTGCGTATTATCCTTCAGGTGCCTGGCGAGCGCTATGCTCCCGCCCCTGGTTTCTCAATATACGATCGAACCCCGCTCTACCATGTTTACCTGCCTGGTGCCTTAGCGCCGCCGTTCAGGTGGCGCCAGGTGGTAGCGCATGCCATTTGATCGCTTTGAGGTCCATCACCACAAAGGCATACAGCGTCGGTATGAATAGCAGGGTGCCAAAGGTTGCAACAAACAGCCCGCCTATCTGGGCGAAGCAGAGGCCCTGCCACAACGGCCCACCGTGAATAGCCAGCGGGATAAGCGCCAGAGTGGTGGCCGAGATGGTGATCAGGATGGGGCGCAGGCGCTGGATTCCAGCATCCAGCAACGCTTCGCGCAAGGGCGCACCAGCCTCGTGACGCTCCTCAACAAAGTCAAACAGCACAATGATATGACTGACAATAACGCCTATCAGACTCACGATTCCCAGAAAGGCCATGAATCCAAAAGGCTGCCCTGTAATGTACAGTGCAGTGAGTGCACCGGCCATGCCATAGGGCACGGCGGCGAGTACCAGTAGCGGCTTTATCAGATTTCTGAACTGGAATACGAGTGCGATAAATATTGCGCCGGCAGAGATAGCCATGATACCTAGCAGTTCTCCGAAGCCGTTCACCGTATTGGCCTGGTTACCGGAAACTTGTATCAGGTAACCCTCGGGCAGCTCTGCGGCAAAGGTATCCAGCTCTTTCTGTGCGTCTTTCATAATATCGGCAGACAGGTAGCCCGGCGCGGGATAGCTGAACACGGTAATCGTGCGGAATTGTTCCAGGTGGCGAATGCGCTGGGTTTGGAATGTGTATTCGGTGGATGCCACGCCCATCAGTGGCACCTTGTTGCCGTCATCCATGGAGTAAACATAGAGGCTGCCCAGATCTGACAGTCTTGCTCGCTGCTGCAACTGCAGGCGGGCCACGATGGGAGTTTGTTTGTCGCCTTCGCGCAGAGTGCCGATCTGGGCGCCGTTGATCCCTGTAGACGTGGAGATGGCGATATCTTCGTTGGTGATGCCAGCAAGATTGGCGCGGTCATTGTCAATATTCAGGCGCATCAGAGGGCTTGGATCACCCCAGTCATCCCGGGTAGATCTGGCTGCGGCGGACCTACTGATAATAGTCTTAACCTGTCGGGCATAGTTTCGCAATCGTTCGATGTCTGCGAGCTCATCGGCGCTACCGGTGGTAACGCGCCCGGACAGGCGGATGGCCACAGGGTAGTTTACCGGCGTGGTTTCCAGCTGCTTGACATCAATATCTGCGCCGGCAATAGCGCTGCTGAGGGCTGTTTGCAGACGCGGCGCCAGTATAGGTGTCAGGTCCTTGTCGGTCAGGCGTACAATCAGCTGCGCATAGTTGCTCTGTCGCTGCTCCGGGGTAACGGTAAACCAGAATCGCGGTGCGCCGCCGCCCAGTGTTGTGGTGATGGAGTCGAGAATTTCTACGGGTGCCTTGTTCCCCAGTTCGGCGGAGTATTTTCCTATCTCCTGGCGTACCTGCTTTTCTACAGCCTCCGCCACCCGGTTGGTCGCTTCTAGACTGGCATTGTTTTTAAGCCAGATATCAATGGTCGACAGATATTGTACGTCCTCGGGAAAGAAGGCGTTCTTGAGCTGGGTTTTTGACGCCATACCTACTACCACCACCAGCAGGGATGCCAATAATACTTTTTTGCGGTGGTCGATGGTAAACCCCACCAAGCGATAATATTTGCCGGTGAAACCCTGGGAACGCCGCTCTTCCAGCGACAATTCCTTGCGCTTGCCGGGTCGCAGTAACAACTTCCCGAGGAAGGGAATAAATGTCATGGATACAATTCGCGAAGAAATTAACGCGGCGGCCATGACGATGGGCAAGCTGAAAAGAAAATCCCCCTGGTTGCCCGACAGCAGCAAAAAGGGGAGGTAGGCGACCACATTGGTAATGGTCGCGAACAGGATGGCAGTGGCCAGCAGTGTCGGTCCGAGCCAGGCTGCCACTTCCGGACGCCGCCCGGCCCCCAACTCCCGCTTTATGGCATCGCCGGCCACCACCGGGTCGTCTACCAGCAGTCCCAGAGCGATAATCAGTGCCGCGATGGAAACCTGCTGCAGGTCGATTCCCAGCACCGAAATGATACCAAAGGTGAGTGCCAGGGTGACCGGGATGGAGATCATCAACAGCAGTGCCGAACGCCATTCCCAAAACCCTATGAGGGCGATAAGCACCACCAGGGCAATGGCTTCGTATAGCGCGGTCATGAACAAATCTATATTTTCCTCAACCTGAGTGGGCTGATCTGATACACGCTCGATGATCAGGTCGTCGGGGAGGGTCTGGCGCAGCTGGGCCAGGGTGGAGTCTACCGCCTTGCCAAGTTCGGCAATCTGTTCGTGCGTGTGCATTTGCACGGCGAGATTAACCGAGCGATGCCGCAGCCAGTCTCCCTGCTTGTTGCGGGCGGTGTAAAAGGTCAGCAGGTGAGGGGGGCTTTGGTAGCCGCGCTGGATATCTACCAGGCTTCGCAGATAAACCGGCGTCCCGTCCTCGGAACGAGTGATCATGACACCGCCGATATCCTTCTCACTGGTGAATGATTCGGAGGGCGTGAGCATGACATTCATATCCTCGACCTGCAGCACACCGCCGGGAACGGTGGTATTCCGTTGCGAGATAACCTGCTCGATACGGGCGGGCAGTATGCTGTAGGCGGCGAGTACGTCCTGGGAGTAACTGAGATTGATTTGCTGATTCAGCACACCGGAACGCAATACGGTTGAGACTTCGGGGATTGTTTGCAGGTTGGCGGCAATCGCATCGGAAAAGTTATCAAGCTGTCGATAGCTGTACTTGTCGCCTGCCACACCGTGCAGGGCCGCAGCAGTGCCGGCAGGGTCGCGCACCACCATCGGTAGCCAGGCGTCCGGGTAGAAGCGTTCGGCGCCCAGGCGTTGGTAGAGAAACTCTCTGGTGGATTTCAGTAGCTTTGCGTTGTCAGCATGCGGGATAAAGTCCAGCCCGATGAATCCTGCGCCCTGGACAAGCTCGAAGTCACTGGCCAGTTGTTTTCCCCCCAGCCAGCCCTTGAACAGGCTTAATACCGGGTCTATGACACCCTGGTCCACATCCAGTGGCGAGGCGACCACCAGCGTCGCGCGCGCCGCAGAGTTGCTCTTACCCGCGCGGGTGCGAACTATGGCCTGGCGAATATCCCTGGACCGCAACTCAACTTCCACCCCGCCGACTTTCGGGCTGGCGACTGCCAGCATGACTGCGGCGGTATCACCGAATTGGCTGTTGATGGAAATGGGCCCGGCACCCTCGGGCAGGTTCTTATTGATACTATCGAGATTGAGCCCTATCTCGTTAAAGGCAACATCGCGATCTGTGCCCGGGGCGAGTTGTACCTGCACAAAGGAGACGCTGGGCAGGGTGAGTGATTGCATGGCGAAAGAGCGGTTGTTCGGGTGGTTGAGAAACGGGCTTTCGGCTATGTTTTGTTCAACCTGCCGTGTCACCAGCTCCTCGATTTCCAGGGCGCTGTGCCCCGGCCAGGGTGTCGATACCAGCGCGATACGTACTGGTATGTTGGGGTCTTTACTCTTCGGCATTTGCTGATAACCGTAATAGCCCCACACGAGTACCAGTACCAGTAGCGCCCAGCTCACATGCGGATTCTCCACGCAGTAGCGGGCGATATTGGGTTTATCCCTGAGCGACTCGAACTTTTTATCGTTGGCCGACATCGAAATCGTGCTCAGGGTACAATTTTGACAGGTTGGTTATCCCCAACCTGGGCGGTGCCGCTTACGATCACTTTCGTGCCGGGGATAAGGCCGCCATTCACGGTGATACGATTTCCCAGTATCTGGCCGGTTTCGACACTGCGCAGGCGGGCCATCTCTGCTCCTTCAGCTGTGGTGTCGACAACGTAGAGCGCAAAGCCACCGTCTGGCGCCTGCACCAAGGCAGTGATGGGAACGGCGACGATGTCACCTGCGCCGGGCAATGTCGTGCCGAGGTTCAGCGCAGCCACCATCCCCGGGCGCAGCGCGCCGTCGGCGTTTTCTACCGAAACAGAGACCTCAAAGATTCTGGTGCGCTGATCGGCGGCGGGGGCGATCTCCGTTACTTTACCGTTAAAACTGCGGTCGGGCAGCGATTCAGTCTGTATTACCAGATCACTACCGAGGCGAATATCACCCAGTACGGTGTCGGGCACACCGAATACGACTTTAACAACGCCGGTATTAGCCACCACGAAGCCCACAGAGCCGGCGTGCACAAGAGCCCCGATTTCTATATTGCATTGCTGCACGATGCCGGTTAGAGGGGCGACCAGGGCAGTTTCCGTGAGTTTGAGGTTTGCTTCATCCAGTTGTGCCTGTGCGCCTTTGACGGCCGCATTGGCAGATGTATATTCTTTCTCAGCGGCATCGAAATCCGGTGCAGTGATGCTCTCGGTGGCATTCAGCGCCCGGGCACGGCGGAAGTCCTGATCACCCTTACGTGCCGCAGCCAGTGCTTTTTCGAGGTTGGCCTGGGCCTTGGTGACCTGGTCCCGGTACTGTTGGTCTTGTACGCGTGCAAGCACGTCGCCCGCCTGTACAGAGTCCCCCGGTTGTAAAATACGCTGGCGCGAATCGACGCCGAGAACCCTCTTTATGCTGGCGATGTAGCCATCGGTTCTAAAGGCGGCATCGACCTGCGTCTCCGGTATAACCTGGGCGGAATAGATGAGACTGATATCCCCGGACAGCGACTCTGCGGCGGCCACTTTGACCGGCGTGATTACGGCGGCTGGCGGTTTCGATTCACAGCTCGCCAAAAAGGGGAGTACAGCGACTGCGAACGCAATAAACAGTGCTTTAGATTTCTCCAATGGCTCGCTCCAGTTCTGCCTGCGCCTTCCAAACTGATAACACTGCGCGGTTGTAGGCATTATTGGCCTGGTCCAGGTCGGACTCGGCATCCAAAACATTTTGCAGCAGCGTGCTCTGCTGCTTGTATTGATTCATCAATACTCGCAGCTTGTCTCTGGCCGCCGCCTGCGAGAGCCGTGCTACTTCTATCGCTTCTTCCGCTTCGGCAATGGCGCGAAAGCTGCTGCGTACATCAATAGTAACCCTGTTTTTAAGCTCGCGCGCGCTGTTCTCGGCGTGCCTGATCATGCTGTCCTTACTGGCCAGCTCGTTTTTTTTGCGACCCCAGTCATAAATTTCCCAGCGGGCATGTAGACCCACGTAGGCCTCGGTATCGGGAATGAAGCTTGTGTCGTAAAGCCTGGTGTAGCGGACACTGAGATCGAGGTCGGGCAGATACTCCGCCCTCTTGATATCGTAACCCAGCTCGGCATCTTTCACTTTCAGCTGTGATTCGCGGACTTCGGGGCGCTGGCTCAGGGCGGTCGACACCGCGTCCTGCAGACCACCGCTAAGAAACGCTGTGGCCGGTAGCTCGCTTACCTCGAAGGCAGTATTGATGTCGCGCCCCAGCAGGCTGTTCATCCGCTCCCTCTGGGTACTGAGGCGATTCAGTTGGGTGTTGGCGTTCAGTTCCCGCCGCGCCAGGCGAGCCCGGGTTTCCAGCAGTTCGTACTCGAAGGCCATGCGCTGGGTTACGTAGTTCGATACCAGTTCCACCAGCGAGGTATAAAAAATGATCGACTCGCGGGTGGCGGCGAGGGTCGATTGGGTTTGCAGAATATCGACGTAATCCTGTTTTACTACCCGCGCTACATCCTGCTGGGTGAGACGGATAAACTCGGTTGCCATGTCCTCCCTGACTTCACCCTGCTCGATGCTGAGCGCGAGCCGGTATTGCTGTGACAGTGGCTGGGTGATGCCGGCAGATAACAGCCGCGAAATGCCGCTGCTGCTGGTAATGGTGATATCGTCCCCCGGGATTTCACCGATATTCGGATAGTCACCCCAGACACCCTCGTCAAAGGTGTATTCCTGGTCTTCCATGTTGTGGGAGATGCCTCCGCTGACATCCAGGCGCGGATAACGGGAGGTACGCAGTGCATTAACATCGTCCTGTGCGGCCTCTCGCTGTAACTGCGCGTTGGTAACGGCCGTGTTATTGCGCAGCGCCAGAGCCAGCGCCTCGTCGAGGCTGAGCGTTTCGGCACCGCACAGCCCTGACAAGGGCAGAAAAGCGAGTAGAGCCCTGGCGGGCCACCGAACCATGCTATGTCCTCATTTCCAATTTATGTGTTATAGGCTGAGCGGACCATAACAAACTCCAGTGGCGTATTAAATGCTGGCGTACCCCTGGCTAGCTCTGCTGCCAGGAGGGAGCCCGTTTTTCCAGAAACGCGCTCAGACCCTCGCGACCTTCGTCCGAATCGCGTACATCAGCGATCAATTTTACTGTCTCATGGATGAGCTGGTCGTTGATATCTCCCGCGGCAACCTGGGTGGCCAGACGCTTCGACAGGGCCACTGCGGAGGGAGCATTTTTCAATAGCGTGTCTGCCAGCGCGTGAACCGCGGCATCCAGCTGATCTTCCTCGACCACTTCACTCAGGAACCCTAGAGCGAGAGCCTCGTGCCCCTGCACCGGCAGGGCACTCATAAACAGCCGGCGCGCCGCCTTCTCACCGATAGTCATCACCACGTAGGGGCTGATAGTGGCAGGTATTATCCCCAGTTTTACCTCGCTCAGAGTAAGCTTACTGGCCGGTGTGCCGATGGCAAAGTCGCAGCAACTGACAAGGCCGACCCCGCCGCCCATAGCGGCTCCCTGTACGCGCGCGATAGTCGGTTTGGGTATGCCATTGAGCGTTTTCATCAGGCGGGCAAGCTGACTGCCATCCGCCAGGTTTTCTTCATAGCTGTTGCCGCCCATTCGACGCATATAGTTGATATCGCCACCCGCGGAAAAGTTCTTGCCGTTGCTGGCGATGACAAGCACTCGCACTGCGGGGTTACTGGCAGCGTCTTCCAGTGCAGCTGTAAAACGTGCAATCTGGTGATCATCGAAAGCATTGTGCACTTCGGGCCGATTCATGGTGATGCGGAGGATACCGGTGGTGGCCAGTACGACCTCTAATTCGTTGGACATGGGTTTGTTCCGATGAAGGGTTTTTCGTTTTTCCGGCGGCCTACTGTACAGGAATACGCCAGTCCGGATAAGCCCGGATAGTGCCCGGCGTGGTCCATTTGCCGGATATTGCGTGACAGGCATTTATTCGCCTGTCAAGGGTGTGATTCCTGCTCAACTGGCGTAAATTGAACACAAAGTATGTTTTTCAATTAACCAGAATTACGGGGCAGCTCTCAATGTCAGCGCTGAGAAACCGCAAGTACGCCAGAGCCATGGATCAGGCCGAGAACTACGAAGGCTGGAAAGAGGTTGCCCAGGCCAGCGATGCCGCCAGCGGCGCTGATCGCTGGCGCAAACGGGATCAGTCAACCCAGTTTGACAATGTCTCCATCCGTATTCGTCTGGACCGGCTGCGTGCCATGCGCGCCCGTCACGATTATCGCGGCCTGCTATTCACCCTCAATGAGGGCATACATGGCAATATGGGGGGTATGGGTAAGTCTGCGCTGTATGGCCGGGCGGCCTTTGGCACCAAACACCTGATTCATGATTACGTCGAGGAAATCGTCGACGCGCTGGAGCTGTTGGCCAGCCCCAACGTCGACGAGATCAGCGTTGACGAAAAACTCGAGTTTTTCCGGCGCGCCCACCACTGCTTCGGGCGCACAGCCCTGCTGATGAGCGGGTCCGGCACCCTGTTGTATTTTCATGTGGGTGTAGTAAAAGCCCTGTGGGAGCAGGGCTTGTTACCCAATATTCTGTCGGGGTCCAGCGGTGGTTCTATAGTGGGCAGCCTGTTGTGCACGCACAACGATAAAGAGCTGCGCAAAATCTTTGCCCCGGAGTTTCTGCTCAATGAAGTCGAGCAGGAAGGCAGCTTTATTCGCTCCCTCGGTGGGCTGAAGCCGCGGATGCTGCTGGTTGAAGAAGTGCGGGAAATGATCCAGCGGCTTATTCCCGATATGACGTTTCAGGAAGCCTACGAGCACAGTGGCCGGATGCTGAATGTGTCGGTTGCACCGGCCGAAACCCACCAGACCTCCCGGCTGCTGAATGCCACGACTTCACCCAATGTGTTAATCCACAAATCGATTATGGCATCGGCAGCAGTGCCTGGAGTGTTTCCCCCGGTAACCCTGGAGGCGAGGGACAAGTGGGGTGACCGTCAACCCTATCTGCCCTCCCGCAAGTGGGTTGACGGCTCGGTTAGCGATGATTTGCCCACCAAACGCCTGGCCCGGCTGTACGGCGTGAATCATTACGTTGTCAGCCAGGCAAACCCTGCGGTACTGCCCTTTGTGGCGGATGGCCGCCGTCAGGATGGCGCGTTTTCCATTGTTACCAATGCCACCCGGCGCACTGCCCGGGAGTGGTTGAATGCGGGTGCTGCGATTATGCACCGGCCGCTCAGTAACGAGGGCAACGTCTCAAGAGTTGCCAATATGGTGTTGTCGATGGTGAATCAGGATTATATCGGTGACGTCAATATTATCCCGCGCAACCGCTTTTACAACCCCTTCAAACTCCTTGCGCATCTGGCGCCGAACGACATCATGAAGCTGATCTCCTCAGGTGAGCGCTCCACCTGGCGCAAGATCGAAATGATTCGTGTGCAAACACATATCAGCCGCACTCTGGACAATATTCTCAAGGATTTTGAGTCTCAGCAGCTTAAGAATCAGAAGCGGTCGCGCCCCAGGCGTAAAGCTGCCTAGGGGCTGTTACGGCGCAGACGATCGGGGCGCTCTGTGCCCAATTCTGTAACCAAATGTCAATTTTGCTAGTAGTCCCGGTCATTGTGCTGTGGCCTGACTGGCGGCACTATTCCGGCACCTGATTTTTACCTCTTTACACGACACGACAAACCTACTCACGGAGCAACTGATGAGCAACCCAGCCTATATTTATGATGCTGTTCGCACCCCGCGCAGCAAGGGAAAACCGGGCGGTAGCCTGTATGAAGTCAAGCCTATCGATCTGGGAGCCGGGCTGCTGCGGGAATTACAGTCCCGTCACTCGCTGGATACAGCCTATGTGGACGATGTGGTGATGGGTTGTGTAACACCCATAGGTGAGCAGGGCTCTGATGTCGCTAAAATGATTGTTCAGAATGCCGACTGGGATGAATCCGTTGCCGGTGTGCAGCTGGACCGCTTCTGTGCTTCGGGACTGGAGGCGGTGAATATCGCGGCCCAGAAAATCGCCTCCGGGTGGGAGGACCTGGTGGTGGCAGGCGGCGTTGAGTGCATGTCCCGTGTGCCGATGGGCTCCAACGGCGGCGCAATGGGCGGCGATGCCGGTTTCGCACTGAAAACCGGGTTTGTGCCCCAGGGTATCGGCGCTGACACCATCGCTACTCTGGAGGGCTGGAGCCGGGAAGACGTGGATGCCTTTGCGCTGGAATCGCAGCGGCGCGCCGCTCACGCCCGTGACAGCGGCTATTTTGATCGCTCGGTGGTACCGGTTAAGGATTGCAACGGACTGACCATTCTGGAAAGAGATGATTTTATCAAGCCCAATACCAGTCTCGAAGTTCTCGCAGGTTTGAAGGCCTCATTTGAGATGGCGGGCCAATTCGGATTCGATGACGTCATTCTGAGCAAGTACACCACCCTGGAAAAAATCAACCATGTGCACACACCGGGTAATTCCTCTGGCATTGTAGATGGTGCCAGTGCCGTTTTGATCGGCAGCGAAAAGGCCGGTGTGGATCTGGGGCTCACTCCCAGAGCGCGGATTGTGGCAACCGCCGTACTGGCTACTGACCCAACCATCATGTTAATTGGCCCCGGACCCGCGGCCAAAAAATGTCTCCAGAAGGCAGGGCTCAGCGCCAGTGATATCGACCTTTGGGAGATAAACGAAGCTTTTGCTGCAGTTGCTCTGCGTTACATGAAAGACCTCGGCATTGACCCCGAAATGACCAATGTCAACGGCGGTGCTATCGCGATGGGCCACCCGCTGGGTGCTACGGGTGCAATGTTGGTGAGTACCATGCTGGATGAACTTGAGAGACGCAATCTCAAACGGGCCATGTTGTCTCTCTGTGTCGGCGGCGGCATGGGTATCTCCACCATTATCGAGCGCGTCTAGTATCCCCCGGGGTGTCGCATAAATTCACATCCGGTTGCGGAACTAATCAAGGAAACTGAGGAAATTTCATGAGTGTATTCAAGTACGAAAAGGACGCCGATGGCATTGTAACAGTGACCATGGACCAGACTGGTCCGGTAAACGCAATGAACGGTGAGTATCGTGAGGCCATGAGTGCCACGGTAGAGAAGCTGGAACAGGAGCAGGGCCTCACCGGTGTTGTACTCGCTTCAGCAAAAAAGGTGTTTTTTGCCGGCGGCGACCTCAATGAGTTACTTGCCGCTGATAAAGGCGACGAAGCTGAATTTATGGCCATGTTGCGCAGCACCAAGGGAGTACTGCGCCGCCTGGAGAAATTGCCGGTACCGGTGGTAGCGGCAATTAACGGCGCTGCTCTCGGCGGTGGCTTTGAAATATGTCTGTGCTGTAACTATCGCATTGCCTGGGATGACAAGTCCGTACAACTGGGCCTTCCCGAGGTAAGCCTTGGCCTGCTCCCCGGCGGCGGCGGCATTGTGCGGATGGTAAACCTGCTGGGCTTGGAAAAAGCCTTGCCCTACTTGCTTGAAGGCAAAAAGGTTGCGCCTGTGAAGGCCCTCTCCGAGGGTATGATTCAGGAAATCGTCGGCAGTACAGAGGAACTGGTGCCCCGGGCTAAAGCCTGGATACTGGAAAACAAAGGCAATGACCAGGCCGCGGTCCAGCCATGGGATACCAAGGGGTACAAAATACCGGGTGGCAATGCCGGTTCACCAAAGTTGGCGCAGTTGCTGATGATGGCTCCCGCACTGCTCAAGCAAAAAACGCGAGGCCTGTTGCCCGCACCGGAAAAGATTCTCGACTGTGCAGTCGAAGCGGCTCGCCTGGACCTGGATACGGCCCTGGAAATCGAGTCACGCGGCCTTACTTATCTGGCGGTAACCCCCCAGGCCAAGAACATGATTAGCACCTTTTTCTTTGGTATGAACAAGGTCAATGGCGGTGCCAGTCGGCCCAAGAATGTCGATAAGACGCTCACGAAGAAAGTCGGTGTGCTCGGTGCCGGCATGATGGGCCAGGGCATTGCTTATGTGTCTGCGATGGCGGGCATCGAGGTAATCCTGAAAGATATATCCCAGGAAGCGGCGGATAAGGGCAAGGCCTACTCGGAAGCACTGTTGGAAAAACGGGTAGCTCGCGGCCGAATGAGTGCAGAGCAAAAGCAGGAGATTCTCAGTTTGATCAAGCCCACAGCAGATGATGCTGATCTGCAGGGATGTGACCTGATTATAGAGGCCGTGTTTGAGAATATTGACCTCAAGCACAAGATTACCCAGGCGACAGAGGGCAGGCTGGCTGACAACGGTGTCTGGGGTTCCAATACCTCGACTTTGCCCATCACCCAACTCGCTGAAGTCGCTGAGAAACCGGAAAACTTTATCGGCATCCACTTTTTCTCACCGGTGGACAAGATGCCCCTGGTGGAAATTATCTGCGGTGAGAAAACCTCTGATGAAACCCTGGCCAGGGCGTTTGACTACACCCGACAGATTCGCAAAACGCCCATTGTGGTAAATGATTCCCTGGGTTTCTTTACCTCGCGCACATTCGGCACCTATCTGGATGAGGGTGTACAGTTGCTGAGCGAGGGTGCGCACCCGGTACAGATTGACGCAATGGGCAAGGCCATTGGCATGCCAGTCGGGCCGCTTGCGGTGTATGATGAGGTGAGCCTCGAGTTAAGCCGCAAAGCACAGGACACCTGGAAGGAAATGGGTGTGCTGGACAAGTGGGGCGATGGCAGTGTTGCTCGTTCGGTCATCAGTACCCTGGTCGGTGAACACGGTCGCGGTGGCCGCCACCACGGTGGCGGCTTTTATGAGTATGCGGAGGACGGCAGCAAGACTATCTGGCCGCCACTTCTGGACATTTACTACAAGCCGGAAACCCGGGTGAGTGAGCAGGATATGAAAGACCGCCTGCTTTTTCGCCCGGTAATCGAAGCGCTGAAGTGCCTGGAAACCCATGTCTTGCGCACAGTGGCGGATGGTAATATTGGTTCAATCATGGGTATTGGTGCCCCGGTGTGGACCGGCGGCTACATCCAGTTTGTTAATACCTATGGTGCACAGCGCTTTGTTGATCGCTGCGGTGAATTGGCAGCGGCCTATGGCGAGCGCTTTGAAGCGCCGCAAATCGCACTGGACCATGCCCGCTCGGGTGAACTTTTCGCCTGATGAATCAGGTGGTGCTATATGTCACGCAGAATGAGAGGTGCTAGATCGTGAGAGTATTTACTGAAGAGCAACAGATGTTTCGGGATGCTTACCGGAAATTTCTGGAGACCGAAGTACAGCCTCACATGCCCCGGTTTCGGGAAGAGGGGATTGTCGATCGCGAGATTTTCAGAAAGGCCGGAGAGCAGGGTTTCCTGATGATCTGGCCGGACGAAAAATATGGCGGTATGGGAGACAGCGATTTCCGTTTCGAGCAGATTATTATGGAAGAGACCTGCCGGGCCGGATGTGGCGAGTGGTTCAACACGCTGCACAGCCGCCTGGTGGGACCCTACTTTGAGAACTTTGGCAGTGAGGAACAGAAGCAACGTTTCCTCCCGGATTGCGTCAAAGGCGAATCCATTCTCGCGGTTGCCATGACTGAGCCCGACGCCGGCAGTGATCTGTCAGGCATGCGCTCCACGGCCGTCGACATGGGTGACCACTTCCTGCTCAATGGCTCCAAGACATACATATCCAATGGTATTAACGCAGACGTTATTATCGTTGCTGCGAAAACTGACCCGGAAAATAACCCCTATTCACTTGCGCTGCTAATCGTGGAACGTGGGATGGAGGGCTTCGAGCGGGGCCGCAACCTGGACAAGATGGGTATGCACGCACAGGACACCGCGGAGCTTTTTTTCAATAACGTAAAGGTGCCCAAGGAAAATGTGCTGGGCGACCCCACCCAGGGCTTTATTCAGTTGATGAACGGGCTGGCCGAGGAGCGCCTTATCTCCGGGGCTGGGGCCATCGCCAACGCGCGGCAGGCGTTCAACCTGACCCGGCAGTTTGTCATGGAGCGCAAGGTCTTCGGCAAGCCCTTGTCCAAGATGCAGAATACCGAGTTCAAAATGGCGGAAATGGACACCGAGATTGACATTATGCAGGTGTATGTAGATCACTGCGTAGGCTTGCACAATGCGGGTAAGCTCACTGCTAATATGGGTGCCAAGATTAAACTGCAAGCCACCGAGATCGAGTGGCGTATGCTTGACCTGGGTGTGCAATTACACGGGGGGGCCGGCTATATGATGGAATACCCGATCAGTTATATGTTCACCAGTTCCCGTATTAACCGCATACTGGCGGGAAGTTCAGAGATCATGAAATATATTATTGGCCGGGACGTCTTCTCAGACAATTACGCCAGTATTCTCGACTAGTCGGGCAGCAACACCGGTTACTGGATCAACTTTCGTCACAGAGCCGGTGGGTTCGATACTGCTGGGCGGCCTCGACCTGGTATTCATTCCCGGTCGATTCTGCCGCGCAGCGATTTTAACTGGCCACGTTTGGTTTTGCTGTCCATGCGCTTGCGCCTGGCGTTGCGCGTGGGCTTGGTGGGTTGCCTTTTTCTGGCCGTCACTGTTACGGGGCGGATCAGTTCCTGCAGGCGCTTCAAGGCGTCTTCGCGGTTTTTTTCCTGGCTGCGAAAACGCTGGGCTTTAATCACAATCACGCCGTCACTCGATATTCGCCGGTCGCGCAGAGACTGTAAGCGCTCCTTGTAGATTTCCGGCAGTGACGACGCCCCAATATCAAAGCGCAGGTGAATAGCGGAGGACACCTTGTTCACGTTCTGGCCCCCGGCGCCCTGTGCTCGAATCGCCTGCACATCAATCTCCGTCAGGGGAAGTTTGATGTGGCTGCTTATGGCAAGTGAGTTCTCATCGGCGCTCATGATAATGACCTGTCCCGTGCTTCAATTGGCACGCAGGTAGCTCTCCTTTAGCGGTTTCGCCCCAGTCTCTCATGGGCATCCACCCACTCGTTCTGGCGGGTTTCCTTGTCCACTCGGGTTGCAGCCCCCAGCGAAAGCTCGCCGGCCAGCACCAGGCCTGCGGCAATTTCCGCCAGTTTGTGCGCTTTACCCTGGCCATAGCAATCCATAATTTCCAGGCACTCTCGCTGTGTGGGCAGGGCGGTACCCCCGCCATAGGTGGCCATGATGATCGCGGGCATGGTAATGGAGAAATAGTAATCTCCCTCCCGGCTTACCCGGTTATAGGTAGTGCATTGGTTGGACTCGCCGATATTGGCAATGTCTTGCCCCGTGGCCAGATACAGGGCCGCCAGGCCGTTGGCGGGGTGCGCCGCATTGTTGGAGGAGTTGGTCAGCAGGGCGGCGAGGGTACTGATGCCCTGGCCGTAGTGCATCTGATGCGGGGTAATGCGCAGATTTTTTTTCATCACCTCCCCAGGGACGGTGATTTCCGCCGTTACCCGCTTGCCGCGCCCCTTGAGCAGGTTGACGGAGGACGTTCTCTTCTCCGTGTCGAAGCCGCCAGACAGCAGATAGTGAGACAGTGGAGGGTGCTGCTTAACAATCCATTCACAGGCAGCGAAAGTGGCTCTGCTGGTCATATTCTGGCCGGCAGCATCCCCTGTGCTGTAGTCGAAACGGGTGTAGACCATATTGTGAGCGTGGTACTGCTCAATTTCATTCAGTTTGCCAATTGAGGTCGTCGACTCTGCAACGGCCTTTATCTGCTGGTGGTTCTCCTTGAGCCAGGTGCAGAAGTCCCGGGCCTCTCTGGCACTGGGAAAGACAAAGGTGGGAGCGCGTTGCATCGCCTCGCCGGAGATGGTTGTGGTCACACCGCCGCTCTCGCGTATAACTTTCATGCCGCGGTTATAGCTGGCGAGCATGGTGCCCTCGACCGTTGCCATAGGCACATAAAATTCGCCCTTGGCGTGCTCCCCGTTTACTAACAGAGGCCCGGCAAGGCCAATCGGCACCTGTGCCACGCCGAACATATTCTCGATATTGCCCGACATCTCCTGCGGATCGAAAGAAAACTGCTTGGTGTGGTCAAGTTTTGCCGGAGTATTTTCTTCAATAAAAGCCTGACGCTCGGCGATGATGTCGGCGCTGTAGTCGTCTGCGTTGGAACGGGGGATTTTTTTGCTCATGTTCGGCTCCTTGGATGATTGCAAGATGAAACTACCCGCTTGTCCGCCGCTCGTCAACGCGCCGGTGTGACAGATTCCACTAGTAGCCTGAAAGTTCGATGAGCTATGCTCCCGTGCTCAATGTGTCGGGTGAGACCACACAAAGCTGCATTAGAGGGGTTAGCGCAATGGCAAGAAATTCACAGTTAAGCAGATCCATTAAGGGAAGTGTGGCACTGGTCACCGGGGCTGGCAGTGGTATGGGGCGGGCCACGGCACACTTGTTGGCGGATGAGGGTGCCCGGGTGGCTATACTCGATGTTAATGGGCCAGCACTGGAGCGGGTGGCAGAGGAGATACGCGAGATCGGCGGTGATGTGCTGGGCATCGTGGCTGATTGCGCACAGCAGTCACAGGTCACCGCAGCGGTTGAACAGGTGGCAGCCCACTATGGGGCGCTGGATATCCTGATCAACAATGCGGGACTGGTTCTGCCCGCCCTGTTGGACGATCCGGCCTATGACACAAGTTGGCAAAAGTCCCTGGATATTATGGTAAGCGCGCAGCAGTGGGCCATTCGTGCGGCCTTGCCTTTTCTTCGGGACGCCGAGCATCCCCGAATTGTCAATATTGCCTCAACTGAGGCGTTGGGGGCCACTCCCCATAACAGCCCCTATGTGGTGGCCAAACATGCGGCTCTGGGCCTCACTCGCGCTATGGCGGTGGAACTGGGCAAGCAGGGGATTACGGTGAACTGCGTGTGCCCGGGCCCTATTCATACGGCTATTACCGAGGGGATTCCTGAGGAGGATAAGGCAGTGTTTGCGCGACGGCGCACGGCATTGCGCCGCTATGGCATGCCTGAGGAGGTGGCTCATATCACGCTGGCCCTGGTACTGCCCAGTGCCAGCTTCATTACTGGCGCTGCCATTCCGGTGGATGGTGGCCTGACCATACGCAACGCCTGAGCATCTCGCTCCAGGGGGTTCCGGGATGGGCCTGAAAAATACTGTGAGGGACGGTAGAGATGTGCCCCGCCACTGGAGGGTAGCGATCTCTGTTATACTGCAGTCTTCTCCAGGCAAGAATCCCACGTGACCGACACCGCTTTTTCAATCCTGCCGTTACCGGCAGCCCAGTTGGACAACCTTGATAGTCTTGGTTATCACCGAATGACCGCCATTCAGGCGGCGGCTCTGCCTGTCGCTATGGCGGGAAAGGACCTCATCGGCCAGGCCATGACCGGCAGTGGGAAAACAGCGGCCTTTACTCTGCCGCTGTTGGCCCGGCTCAATCCCAGGGACTTTGGCACGCAGGCCCTGGTGCTGTGCCCGACACGGGAACTTGCTGGCCAGGTGGCCACTGAAATACGCCGGCTGGCGCGCTACCAGCAGAATATCAAGGTGGTCACGCTGTGCGGGGGACAGGCCATTGGCCCGCAGATAGGTTCACTGGAGCACGGCGCGCACGTGGTGGTTGGTACGCCGGGACGTATCAAGGATCACTTGCGCAAGCAAACCCTGGATCTCAGTCGCGTTAACTGCCTGGTACTAGACGAGGCTGACCGCATGCTCGAAATGGGCTTTGACGACGACATGGAAGCGATCATCAGCCAGACCCCCCCCGGGCGGCAGACCCTGCTTTTTTCGGCAACTTTTCCCTCCGACATCAAGGCGCTGAGCGCGCGTTTCCAGCAGGAGCCTGAGCGGATTTCAGTGGCGTCTCTGGTGCAGGATGAGCAAATAGACCAGCAGTTCTTTATATGCCAGGCCGAGGATCGGAAGGCGGGATTGGTTAAGTTGTTAGGCCATTTCGGGCCGGAGGCCGCGGTGGTGTTCTGTAACACCAAACAACTGGTGCGCGAGGTCAGTGCTTTTTTGCAACAGCACGGGGTGGCCGCCACGGAGTTGCATGGTGATATGGAACAGCGTGAGAGGGACCGTGTACTGGTTCAGTTCCGGCAACAGAGCTGTCGGGTGATGGTGGCGACAGATGTCGCTGCTCGCGGCCTGGATATCGACGACCTTCCGGCGGTAGTGAATTTCGAATTACCGCGAAGTGCCGAAGTCTATGTACATCGCATTGGTCGTACCGGCCGCGGTGGTAAGTCCGGGCTGGCGCTGAGCCTGTTTACCGACAAGGAGCGTTACCGCCTGGACAGCATTGAGAAGTTCCAGCAGCGCAATCTGTCATTTGAAGCGATACAGGTGCTGCCAGGCCGCGCCAGCGGAATGCTGCCCCCTGCCTATGTGACGCTGGCCGTGGCCGGCGGACGCAAGGACAAAATCCGCCCCGGTGATATTCTGGGTGCGCTTACTGGTGAGGCCGGTATAACGGGCTCAGCGGTGGGCAAAATCAGTGTAATGGACCAGGTCACCTACGTGGCCATTGCAACCGAGACTGCAGATCGGGCATTGGCTCGTCTGATTAACGGCAGGATCAAGGGCCGCAAATTCAAGGTGCGCAAACTGTGAGGCGGGCATGAAAATTCCGGCACGGCTGCGGCCTCTCTACGAAGACGGTTTGATTGACGAAGTGCTCTATCAATTGATGAGCGGTAAGGAAGCCACTGTCTATGTCGTGCGCAGCGGCGATGACACGCGCTGTGCGAAGGTCTATAAGGAGGCAGCCCAGCGCAGTTTCAAGCAGGCGGCGAAGTATCAAGAGGGGCGTCGCGAAAAAAACAGCCGACGCGCACGGGCAATGGAAAAAGGCTCGAAGTTCGGCCGCAAGCAAATGGAAGAATCCTGGCAAAACGCCGAGGTGGACGCATTATATCGCGCGGCGAGAGCCGGGGTGCGGGTACCGCAACCCTATGGCTGTTTCGACGGCGTGTTGCTGATGGAACTGGTCACAGACGGGGAGGGCGAAGTCGCTCCGCGTCTGGGTGACGTGGATATGACTGCCGAGCAGGCGCGGGAAGATCACGCATTGATGATGCACTACATCCAGTTAATGCTGTGCGCCGGCATGGTACACGGTGACTTGTCAGAGTTTAATGTGCTGGTGGACGAGTATGGCCCGGTTGTTATTGACCTGCCGCAGGCCGTGGATGCCGCGGCTAACAATAATGCCCAGGAAATGTTTGCCCGTGACGTGAACAAAATAACCGACTACTACGCTTTGTTCGCTCCCGAGCTAAAAAATACGCGTTATGCGAAGGAAATGTGGGGTCTCTACGAGGACGGGGAGTTGCAGCCGGAAACAAGGCTGACCGGCTTGTTTGAGGAAGACCTGCAGTCCGCCAATGTGGATTCCGTGCTGGAGGAAATCAAGGCGGTAATGGCGGAGGAGGCTGCGAGGCAGGAACGCTTGCGCGAGGCCGAGGAACCTGACTAGGCCCTTCTTGCGGATGCCCGGTCAGTCGCTATGATGTTGTGTCCTGTCTTTTAGTTCAAGGAGTCCATCATGTTTGGTACAGCTTTGTCAGCTAGCGCTACTCGCGTGTTATTGCTGGGATCGGGAGAGCTGGGCAAGGAGGTGGCCATAGAGTGCCAGCGTCTCGGCATCGAAGTCATCGCCTGTGATCGCTATGCCAATGCGCCAGCCATGCAGGTCGCCCACAGAAGCCATGTCTTCAATATGTTGGATCCGGTACTGCTGCGTGAGATTATCGCCAGAGAGAAACCGGATTATGTCGTGCCGGAAGTGGAAGCCATTGCCACCGACGTCCTGGTGGCGCTTGAGGCGGAGGGCGTGCATGTGGTTCCTACCGCCAGGGCCGCGCAATTGACCATGAATCGCGAGGGTATTCGACGCCTTGCGGCTGAAACCCTGAACTTGCCAACATCCCCCTATGCTTTTGCAGATGACTTTGACGGTTTCAGCGCGGCCGTGGCCGCTATCAGCTATCCTTGTATCGCTAAACCTGTCATGAGTTCCTCCGGGAAAGGACAGAGCTTGCTGCGAAATCAGGCTGACCTGGAGGGGTGCTGGCGCTACGCCCAGGAGGGGGGGCGTGCCGGAGGTGGTAGAGTCATTGTCGAAGGTTTTGTGGATTTTGATTACGAAATTACTTTGCTTACGGTCAGTGCGGTGGATGGTATTCATTTTTGTGAGCCCATAGGGCACCGTCAGGAACAGGGTGACTACCGCGAATCCTGGCAGCCGCAGGCCATGTCCGCCGTCGCACTCGCGGGGGCCAAAGAGATGGCAGGGAAGGTGGTCACGGCACTGGGTGGTCGCGGTGTGTTCGGCGTCGAACTGTTTGTGAAGGGAGACGAGGTTATATTCAGTGAGGTGTCTCCGCGGCCCCACGACACCGGCATGGTTACCTTGGTATCACAATCGCTGTCAGAATTTGCCCTGCACGTCAGAGCGTTTCTGGGCTTGCCTGTGCGCCAGATCCCGCTGCTGGGGTGTTCCGCCTCAGCGGTTGTACTCGCCAGCGGACAATCACAGGACATACGCTATACCGGCGTTGCCGCCGCGCTTGACTGTGACGATGTGCAGCTACGTCTGTTCGCCAAGCCCGAGATTGACGGCCAGCGTCGGCTGGGAGTTGCCCTGGCAAGGGCCGAGACGGTGGAAAAAGCGGTTGAAAAGGCAAAAACAGCTGCAGCAGCGGTGAAGGTGCTCCTGTAAGAGGCGGCAGATCCAATTCGCCTGATGGCCGGACACCCCGCTCAGCGAGCCAGCATTTTGGGAATTGATCTATAATAGGTGAGTCTTAAACCCATAGGAGCTTATTAATGAGTGACCAAGCCAACAGCATAATTATGAACATGGATGCGGAGAAGGGTATTCTGCCCGCGGAGCGCAGCATTCCCGAAGAGCGCCAGCATCGCAAGGAGCGGCTGGCCGCAGCTCTGCGCCTGTTCGGCAAGTTTGGTTTTGACGAGGGTGTGGCTGGGCATATCACCGTGCGCGATCCTGAGCACCTGGACCATTTTTGGGTTAACCCCATGGGCCGCTCATTCAAGCAGATGCGTGTGTCCGACCTGTTGCAGGTCAATCACACCGGTGAGGTGGTCCACGGCAGTGGCCTGCTTAACGGTGCCGCCTTTACCATTCACTCGCAGATTCATATGGCGCACCCTGAGGTCACGGCAGCGGCCCACTCGCACTCGCTCTATGGCAAAAGCTGGTCTTCCCTGGGGCGTTTACTCGACCCCATAACCCAGGACGCTTGTGCTTTTTATAAAGATCATGTGCTGTTCGGGGACTTTACCGGTGTGGTGCTGGACGACAGTGAAGGGACCCGTATTGCCGCTGCCCTGGGTAACAGCAAAGCGGCTATTTTGCAGAACCACGGTTTGCTGACCGTGGGCCAGAGCGTGGACGAGGCGGCCTGGTGGTTTATCACCATGGAACGCAGCTGCCAGGCCCAATTGATGGCGGAGGCTGTGGGTAAGCCGGTACTTATTGACGAGAAACACGCCGAGCAGACGCGCGGTACAGTGGGGTCAAACCTGGCGGGCTGGTTCAGCTTCCAGCCTTTGTACGATGTCATTGTGGCCGAGCAACCCGAGTTGCTGGACTAACGGAAACCACAGAACCGGGCGTGCAGTCTACTCTGCAGCCCGGTAGTGTAAAAATCAGTTCTGTGCTGTTTTGGCGGCGCCGTCCTGGTCGATATATTGGCGGATTAAAGCCAGCGTGCTGTCTATTTCGGCCTCGGACATTTCTCCCTGCTTGAAGTAACGCACCACACCGGTGGCGTCGGTGACAATCACCGCCGAGTTGCCCTTCTCCAACTGCCAATGGCTGAGCCCCACCCCTTTTTCATCCGCCACCATAGTTGCAAGGGGGAACTCCGCTTTACTCGACTTTAATTTATTCAGTACCATACCTGAAGTACCCCACATGGCCTCATCCAGGTTTAGGATAGTAGTTGAGAGGAATGCATTGTCCTGGGGGAGGCCGGTTTGCATCTTGTCGCGGAATGGTTCCTGGATTTTGCTGGCCGACATGGTGGCCGCCATATATTGCATGACGTGCACCTTGCCGGGTTGCTGAGGGTAGCTCCAGGGTTTGTACTGCACGTCGTCACCCGACAGCACCAGTTCACCCTTGTTAGTGATGGCGAGGTCGGCCAGTCTTCCCCCCGGAGTTACCTCGTTGGCGAGGGCACTGGGCGTCGCAAGCGTCAAAAGTATTATCAATATTCGTATTATCATTGCTGTTTCTCTCCGCAGTTGAAATTCAGTAGCTAACCCTGACTGTCGCTCATCAGTTCGGAGACCTTCTTGTAACGGCTGAGGTCGTAGACTCCCGCTTCCACTGGCCGGGTTTGCTTCATGTAGTCAACAAACCACTGGAAGTTCTCCCAGATCGCCGGGTCAGTCCGGGGCAGGCCATAGTCGCCAACAACCGTGGTGAATTGCACCCGGGTGCTGGCAGCATGCAGTCTCTCAGTAAATGACTCGATCTCATCCGCCGACACATGAAACATGAAGTTAATATAGCTGCCCAGCAACCCCGGGTAAACTGTCAGGGTGTCCAGTTGTCGCTGGCGACGTTCATTTTCATCAAACATAAATGCGACATTGCTGTGCGCCTTGTTCCTGATGAGCGTGTAGGCGTAGCTTTCATTGGCATTTGCGGTACTGACTCGCAGAAAGGCTTCGTCGGGCATAAAGTCGACAAACCGCATACCCTCCTCCCCGGCCGGACGCGACGACAGTGTTTGCAGGCTGGCTTCAATGCGCTTTTGTACCTCGTTTGCACCAGCGCTGTAGCAGGGGCCTTTTTCACAGCGATTCAAAATGTCGGGCGGCCCGGCCAGCGGGCCCAGACGCCGTGAGACCCTATCGATAAATTCCGTTTTTGGTTCGTCAGTTTTATAGGCTATTTGAACAGGCATGCCTTCGTTCACTATCTCGTACATTTTGTTTACCTTGGTCTCGGCATCGCTGCCCAGATACCAGGAGTCACGCATGCTGGTGCGCACATCAGGGGGCATGAAGTGCAGGAAGTTATTTTCACCGTTGGCACGCATCAGGTCGAAGTACAAACGTGTCTCGGCCTGGGTTTCCACACTGCCGAACACATTGAAATTCACTACCAGCAGGTAGTAGGTGCGTTCCAGCATAGGGTAATCCATGACCCACACGGTTTTCGAGATATCGCCGACAAAGTGCTTGCTGACCATGGCGTTGTCGAAATTACGGAATACCGTTAAAGCGGCGTTATTGTTGGTGCCCTCTCCGTACCAGATATTATCAAGCGAGGGCCCTTGCGGCTGCGCCGCTTTGTAGGCCTCACCGCGCAGATGATTGTAAATATTCATTTCGTCCACACGATCACGCCAGTCCGCATACATTGTTATCAATCCTTCTTTTTGCGGAACCAAGACCATATGGGGAAGGATTTTCGACAGGTAGACGGGGTCTGTTACGCTCAGGTCTGCTGCCGGATCCTGAAACATCACGAAGAACTGATCTTCTATCACATTGGTGGCTATCTGCCCTGCGCATACCGCCCCGCGAATGAAAGTGCTGACGAAGTATTGCGCTGTGTCGAGCATAAATTGATAGCGCGCACCAGCGGGAATATCATTGAAAACGGCAAGAGGATTGACCGTGTTGGCCCTGGAGTAATCCGGGAGCTTTTGTATATCCCAGTCCCCGCTGAGAAACAGTTCCTGATAGCGCGCCATTTTTGCCGCACCCAGTGGGTAGGGCAGATGGGTTTTGTGCACAAGAGTGGAGACAACCTTACGCAGGCGGTAGTACAACTGCGGGCCCGGTTTGTCATTGGGACGCAAGGTGGCAATGATTTCGATAGGCTGCCCCGGGGGGGTAGTGGAGCGCACCAGTTCGAAGAAGCTGTCACTTTCCAGTTCCTCAAAGTAGAGGTGGGCAGGATACAGGTGCTCGTACAGATAGCGTGCCACCAACTGGTTGCGCAGGGGGGTCTGGTTTAAAAAGTTTTCCCAGCGGTCTATCTGCTGCTGCTCAGCCTGGTCTGGTACCCAGGGCCTGGTATCTACGACGCTGCCTTCAAAAACCCATTGGCGCAACGTACGATACTCAGTGTCATTGAGACCGGGCATGGCCAGCGGCATGCCTTGCTGCGGTTTGTCCTTGGCGTATTTGTCAAAATCCTCCGCTACCCGACACGCATTTTCTCTATAAAGCCCCAATGGGATGTCTTCCGGCACCGGGCTATTGGCTGGCAATGGGTAGGTTTTGCCCAGTTCAATCATCTTGAAAAACACAGAATTTGCGAGGTTATCGTCGAGAGAACCGCCCTGGTCATTGAATACGGAGAAAAAGTCTTTTTCCCGCCATTGCGCCTGCCCATGTGCATCTACAAAGAGTCTGGTGGGGCCGGCATTGGTCAGCCTGGTGCCGTCGTAGACAGTTTTTTCGCTGGCTCCGCGCAACAGGCCTTCAGCCGAGGTGAGCTTCAGTTGGCAAGGGGCGTCGTAGCAGGCGTGGCAGGCAATGCATTTCTGGTCCAGTATGGGTTTGACATCGCTGCTGAAGGAGTAAGTCTGCTGCTTCGCGACGGTTGGCTCCAGCTCCTTTTCTGAGATGCCTGACCGCATACAGCCAGTGAGGGCCAGCATGAAAACTGCGAACGTACATATCACGCGCGGCATTTTTACCGTTTTTGTCATTGAGCACTCCGAGCTCCAATAGCACTTTCTCAGGCCAACAGGCCGGCGCCAAGCCGGACATGGCTCGCAGGCACAGCAAACCGGCATGGGGGCAGGCCGACATTGTTAACGCATTGCAGTATTGATGCAAGACTGCCAGGGACCGGAGTCAAATCGGGTTTTACACTGGCCTGGCGTGTTCGCCGATGACCTGCAGGAACTGCCTGCCATATTTGTCCAGTTTGCGCTCGCCGACACCGGTAATACGACTGAACTGTGCCGTGTCGCGGGGCAGGCTAATGCACATTTCCTGTAGAGTGCGATCGTGAAAGATGACGTAGGGTGGCACGCCCTGTTCCTCAGCCAGTTCTCGCCGACAGTCCCTCAACGCTTCCCACAGCGCAATATCTATATCGTCCGGCAATGCAATACGGGTTTGCTTTTTAGTCGCTTTGGCCTGTGGCTGGTCGCGGCGCAGTTGTATCTCATGGCTACCCTGGAGCAGCGGGCGACATTTTTCTTCCAGGCGCAGGGCGCCAAAGCGTTCGAGATCAACACTGAGATAGGCGCGTGCTACCAGTTGGCGGAATACCGAGCGCCACTGGTTGTTGTCCAGCTGTTTGCCGACACCGTAGGTGGGCAACAGGTGGTGGTCAAATTGGTGAATTCGTTCAGCCTCAGAGCCCCGCAGTACGTCTATCAGGTGATTGACGCCGAAGCGTTGGCCAGTGCGATATACGGCGCTTAGCGCCATTCTGGCAGCCTCCGTACCGTCCCAGGTATCTACCGGTTCCAGGCAGGTATCGCAGTTGCCACAGGGATTCTGCAGGCTTTCGCCGAAATAGTTCAGCAGAGCCTGACGCCGACAACTGGTGATTTCACACAAACCCAGCATGGCATTCAGGCGGTGTTGCTCGGCCCGCTTATGCTCTTCACTACCAGCTGATGAAGCCATCATCTGGCGCAGCTTGATCACATCCTGCAGGCCGTAGATCATCCAGGCATTCGCCGCCTGACCGTCACGCCCGGCCCGGCCCGTCTCCTGGTAGTAGGATTCTACGGTTTTTGGCATATCCAGGTGCGCCACGAAGCGCACATCGGGTTTGTCTATGCCCATGCCAAAGGCGATCGTCGCAACAATAATCACCCCTTCCTCCCGGAGAAAGCGGGCCTGGTTCGCCGCCCGAACCTGGGCACTTAGCCCGGCGTGGTAAGGTATTGCATCCAACCCTTGCTGCACCAGCCAGCTGGCCGTTTCCTCCGTTTTCCTGCGCGACAGGCAGTAGACTATGCCGGCGTCGTTTGCATGCTCCTGCTGCAGAAAGCCCAAAAGCTGTGCTTTGGCACTTTGTTTGAGAGCAATGCGGTAACGGATGTTGGGGCGATCAAAACCGGCGATAAACTTGGCGGCTCCGGTCAGGTCGAGCCTATCGATGATCTCCTGTCTCGTCCGTTCGTCCGCTGTGGCTGTAAGTGCCACGCGGGGAATATGGGGAAAGCGCTGATGTAAAAGACTTAGCTGCAGATAATCTGCGCGGAAATCGTGCCCCCATTGTGACACACAGTGAGCCTCGTCAATGGCAAACAAACTGATTTCGGCGCGCTGCAGCAATTGCAGGCAATGCTCCTGGGTCAGTCGCTCGGGTGCGATATAGAGCATATCCAGTTCGCCCGCGAGCAGCTGGGCCTCTGTTTCCCGCACGGCTTCGGCTGGCAGAGTGGAGTTCAGGAAGCTGGCTCGTACACCGAGTTGACGCAGTGCGCTGACCTGATCCTGCATCAGTGCAATCAGCGGGGAGATGACAATACCGCAGCCGGGGCGCACCAGGGCAGGGATCTGGTAGCACAGGGACTTGCCGCCACCCGTCGGCATCAATACCAGCGCGTCGCCGCCCTCGATCACGGTCTGGATGATCTCACCCTGCGGCGGGCGAAATGACGGGTAACCGAAAACGGTTTGGAGGATTTGCTGGGCTGAGGTCATGGCGGCGGAGTATAACCCACAGAGTTCAATTACTGGACATCATTGCAGGTCTGATGGCGTGAGTTCGAATCGGCTACACTGGAACTTTTATCTGAACGGGTTTTTGCCATGTGGGCCTGTCCATACTGCCGGCTGGAATTGAACAACAGTTCGGACGCTGCGTCACTCGTGTGTGCCGCCGGGCATGTCTTCGATCTCGCCAGGGAGGGTTATGTCAACCTGTTGCCCCCCAACCGCAAACGAAGTCGCGATCCCGGGGACAACGCCGAGATGGTGGCGGCACGACGCCGGGTGCACGACGCCGACACTTATCGTCCGGTGGCCGATGCTGTAGTAGCGGAACTCGCTGCCCAGAAGTTGGGGGGTAGTGTGCTGGACCTGGGGTGTGGGGAGGGCTACTACACCCAGGCACTGGTTGCCGCCCTGGGCCACAGGGCAGTTTGCGGCGTCGATATATCGCGCAATGCGGTTCGCCTGGCGGCAAAAAAGTGCCCGGAGGCGCATATCGCGGTGGCGAGCGCTTTCAATTTGCCTCTCCCGGATCACTCCATGGATGCGATGGTGCGCATTTTTGCGCCTTCGGATGACAACGAGCTGGTTCGTGTGCTGAAGCCACATGGCTGTTATCTCGAAGTTAGCCCCGGCCCCCGGCATTTGTGGCAACTGCGTCAGGGACTTTACGAAATGCCGAAAGAACATGAGCCGGCGCGCGAGACCATCTCCGGTATGCGCTTGTATCAGCGCAGGGAGCTGCAATACGAACTGCGGCCCGCGCCGGGACAGCTTGCAGATATTGTCAATATGACCCCGTTCGCCTACCGCGCGGACAGGCGCCGAAGGGAGATGCTGCTGGCATCAGAGATACCGGCAGTAACGATGGCGTTTGCCCTGCGACTTTTCCGGCGAGACGGTTAAGTGGTTGATTGGTATGTAGATTGGTGGGGCGCAAGGTCCGCTGCTGAGGCGAGTATAGACAGAAAATCCTGTATTTATCGGTTAATTCCTGTACAATATGCCGCTCTCTATTCACGCACAAGGCTTACTCATGGCGCGCAAACCAACGCGAGCAGCAGCAAAGAAAAAGCAACCTGCAGCGGTACAGACTTCAGAGTCTATTGAAGAACAAACTCGGCTGTTTTTGAAATCCGGCAACAAGATTGACATTATCCAGTCCGGAATTAGTGGCCAGCCAACCATGGCGGTTAACAAGCAGATCAAACTCGGCAACAAGCAAAAAACCGGCTAAACCCTCCAGTGGGAGCTGGAAAGCTCCCGCCCATCCCGTGCCCCCTCGCAATCAGAGGAGGCTTTCATGCGTCGAAAATTTGTAGGAGAAGAAAATGTTCACTCCCCACTGTTATATGCTCCGTAGTCCCATGTTATCCCTCTCTGCAGACGTGTCGGGGGTTTAAACGATGTCTTTAGTGATTGACGACAAGCTTGTAGTGAGTATGCATTACAAACTGACAAACGCGAATGGCGAGGTGCTGGACAGCTCGGATGGCGGCGAACCGTTAATCTATCTGCACGGAGCCGGCAATATTATTCCCGGTCTCGAGCGGGCACTTGTCGGCAAATCAGATGGCGATTCCCTGCAGGTCAGCGTTGCGCCGGCAGAGGGCTACGGCGAGCCAGATCCCGCACTTGTTCAGGTCGTTGACCGCGCGGCATTCCAGGGCGTTGAATCAGTTGATGTTGGCATGGCTTTTGAGGCGCGCGGGCCAGATGGTCAGGCTCAACGCATCGTCGTGACATCAATTGAAGGTGACCAGGTGACAGTCGATGGCAATCACCCGCTGGCCGGTGAGCAATTAAACTTCGATGTGCAGGTGGTCGGTGTGAGAGCGGCCAGTGCGGAGGAAATCGAGCACGGGCATGTCCACTAGCGTATTGCCAAGGCGGGGTCAGTTGGCCTCCAGCGCCCTCTGTGCAAAAGCGAGGGCCGCCGCGGAATCCACCCGCGAGCTGTAGGCCTCCAGGAATAACTTTCCCACTACCACACCCTGCGGATTGATGACGATGATGCCCGGATGTGGAATGCCGTATTGGGAATCCCCCTCTTGATACTGCTCGTTGAGAATTCCCAGGGTCTTGAAACTGAGTGCATCCACGTCCGACAGCACGGGAATGGTGATAGCGAATTTGTCGATAAACTGCTGTTGCAATTGTGGCGGGTCGTAGGTGATGGCGACCATGCCAATCCCCGCCGCCTCATAGGCTGCACGAGACTCCTGCAACTGGATCATCTGGCGCTTGCAATAAGGGCACCAGTCCAGCGAGCGGCTGGCTATCAGGACCGTACCGTTCTTTCCTGCGAACTCCTCCACCAGACTGATGTCTCGCCCCTGGTAGGTCGCACGCAGGCCCGGGAAGCGCGAGCCCAGGGCGGGACCCGGGTCGAAGTTGTCCGCGTCAGCTGCTACAAACATGTTCTCCGTCAGCTTGGCCACAACAGCTTCTTTCATTGACTCCCGGTAGAAATAGCTCAGGGCCGCCAGCACTACTATTACGGTGCTAATGATGAGTATGCGCTTTTTCATTATTCGAACCCTAGTTGGGGCGACGCCGGGATAAGCAATTTGTCGGTAACTTCTACGGAGCCTCAGTTTAGTTGATTGTGCAGCAATATCCCAAGGCAGTTGTCCGACAGCACCCCTAACGCGTATCCTTCACGGTTCTCAATCTGGGACAACGGAATAGGCCCATGCTGGATCAACTGCTAATCGCTGGCGTGTTTTTTGCTTTGGTGATCAGCCTCATAATGACGTCCTGGTCAGCCGTATGGGTGTTTGCTACTGCCATGCTTATCGCCTACTTTCTGGGTTTGGTAGATACCGCAGAAGTGCTTGCCAAGGCAACCAATTCGGGCCTCATTACGTTGATTCTCCTGTTGCTGGTGTCCATAGGCCTGGAGAAGCTATCCTGGCTGACCCGTCTTTCAGGCAAGCTTATTACCCCCGGTTACTCCGCAAGCCTGTTGCGCATGGGGTTCTTTACAGCACTATTTTCTGCTTTTGTTAACAACACTGCAGTAGTGGCGGCGCTGGCCCACACCGTCCGTAATAACCGCCACCACCCCGCCTCCAAGCTGCTGTTGCCTTTGTCCTATGCAGCCATCCTCGGGGGGACTATCACCCTGATTGGCACCTCCACCAATCTTATTGTCAGCAGTTTCCTGGAGGATGCCACCGGGCAGGGGCTGGCCTTTGGCGATTTTCTATGGGTGGGGCTTGCGGTCACCAGTGTTGGCTTGTTGGTCATTCTGGCGAGTTCTTCATTGCTGCCATCGGGCAGCGCAGAACAGATTGATATCAACGAGTACCTGATTGAGGTGGAGGTCGATGCCGGGTCCGACCTGGTTGGCAAGAGCATCGCCGCAAACGGACTGCGAGAAATGGAGGACCTCTTCCTGGTGGAGATCGTGCGCGGCCCACACCTGATATCACCGGTGGCTCCCCAGGAGTTCATCGAGGCCGGGGACAAGCTCATTTTTTCAGGTGATATCAAACAGGTGAAAGTGTTGGAATCCTTTGACGGTTTGCGCCTGTTTGCCGTGGAGGAGGGGCTGCTGCGCAAGAATATGACGGAAGTGATTGTCATGCCCGCCGCCACGATTGAAGGCAAGACCGTTAAGGATAGTGGATTCCGCTCCCTGTTTGACGCCGCGGTGGTTGGCATGCGCAGGGGTGGCAAGCGCCTCTCGGGGAAGTTGGGCAATATTACTATCCAGGCGGGCGACAATATGGTGCTGGCGGTAGGGCCGGATTTCAACGAGCGCAAAAACCTCGACAAGAACTTCCTGGTTATCAACGACTCGGTAGGCGAGATACGGACCACACCATTTCAGGATTATTTTATCACCGGTGTGCTGATGCTGGTGATAGTCCTGTCCTCCCTGGACATGATGCCGTTAATCAAAGGTGTGGCGTTCCTGCTGGTTTGTATGCTTGCACTCAAGGTGGTCAAAGGCTCAGAGCTGCGACGGCGCTTTCCCTTCGAGTTATGGATTATTATCGCCTCGGCGCTAACGCTGTCGCAGGCGCTCACCAACTCCGGCCTGGTAGCAGTGCTTACTGATGTGTTGCACGACAATCTCGAGCAATTAGGTCCCTATGCGGCGTTATTCGGCATTTACTTTGGCACCCTGCTGTTGACCGAGGTAATGACGAATAATGCGGCTGCGGCACTGAGCTTTCCGATTGCCTTCGGGCTGGCCGAAAGCTACGGTTTGAGTCATATGCCTTTTGTGATGACGGTGGCCTATGGTGCCAGTGCGAGCTTTCTCACGCCCTATGGCTACAATACAAACCTGATGGTTCAGAACCTGGGCGGTTATGAGTTGCGTGACTATTTCCGCGTGGGTTTGCCCCTGTCCATCGCGTATTCTGTGATAGTACTGTTCCTGATTCCGCGGATATTTCCTTTTTAGGCTGTCGTTTTGTGGGCCTTCGGCCCCAGGTTTAACCTCTGTACTGTGAGGCCGAGCCAACTGTGCTCATTTTCCCATGAGATAATCCAGGTATTTAAGATGTGAAAGGCTCACATCCGCGTTCTTGCCTTTGCCGCCAGGAGCGCCATCGGCACCCAGAGTGTAAATATCAAACTGCTGGGTGACGCCGCCCCCAAGCCCCGAATTGTCGTATACATAGGGGCGACCCCAGGGATCATCCGGCAGTGATTCGATATAGCCGCCGTCCCTGTATTTCATGGCATGCGGAGCAGCAGTAGGCGCGGCCGCGAGCGCTGCCAGCCCCTGTTCTGGGGTGGGCAATATGGCGTTGTCGGTCCGATATTGCTCCAGTGACGATTGCAATTGGTGTAAATCGTTTCGCAGCTGCACTAAGTGGTTTTCTTCACCAGATATTGGCCCTATGCCAAGCCGGGCCAGCAGCGCTGCGTTGGGTTCCTCGCTGCAGAAAATGGCCCAGTCTTGCTTGGAAGGCCTGTCCGTGGCCGTATCACCCCAGACCACGAAGCGGCTGTACCGGCTGCTGCCCCGCATCGCGTCATTGCTGCGGTATTCACCGCATACCGCCCCACCCGGAAAGACTTCAACGTTCTGGAACTCGAGGTATACCTTTTCGCCCAGGAAGGATTTTAACGTCTCTTGCGCCTGTTCCGTACGATTGGAACACGCAGACTGCAGCATAATTGCGGACAACAGCAAAGCCCATTTAAACAAGGTCATACTCTCCGATGTGAGGCCGGTCGTCAGCTCTGACTAATTAAGCTATTTACTGGGCCCAGATTGTTTTGGTTTCGCCCGGGTTTTAGGCGTGTTTTTAGCCTGCAGCTTGGGCACCGCTCTGGCCATTTTACTACTACTTTTGGCTTTTGACTTTTTCTTTGCTGGGGCGGAGCGTTTGCCCGGACTTTTGCGCCTGCGCAAGCCAGCGGCATCCTCCAGTTCCATCAGGGATTCTTCCATATAGTCAATCAGGCGCTGTACCTGGGGCACGGATTTGCGGCAGGCGACAATGCCAAAATCGAGGTTTTCATTGTTGCTTACCAGGGTGAAGTTTACGGCGCTACCGTCCATAGGTATGGAGACCGGGTACATGCCGTCCAGTCGCGCACCGTTCCAGTAACGTTTTTCTCGCGGGCCGGGTACGTTGGAGATGACCGTGCTGAACGCCGGGAAACGACTGGCCAGGCCAGTCAGGCTGGTTAACAGCAGGGGCGCCTGGCTGATAGCCGTGTAAGCCTGAATTTCGGCGCTGGACAGTTGTTGCAATTGCGCTTTCGACGCGTCCATCGATTCCTTGATTGCGCGGAAGCGCTGGGCCGGGTCTCTCACATTGGTTGCCAGGTCAACAATAACCATTCCCACGGCGTTGGCGGAGTCCATATCGTCGGCAGCTCTTACGGACACCGGCGCCATTGCCTTGAGTGAGATTTTCGGCAAATCACGCTGTTCCTGCAGGTGTTTGCGTAATGCGCCGGAGCACATCGCCATGACCGCATCATTGAGCGTGCCGTCATACGCCCGGCCCATGGCCCGCACGCGTTCGAACGGCCAGGATTGGGCCACGAAGCGGCGGGCACCGGTAATATGCGTACTGACAGATGATTTAGGGACCTTATGAAAGGGTACGGCCATGCTTTTGTTTCGCCCCAGCCAGACATTGGCGGACTCTCGCAGGGCGCGGGCGACGTTTACTGTGCCCCCGAGTTGGCTTCGCAATACTTCCACAACGGCCCGGACTTCGGCGTCCCTGGGTCTGCTGGTTGCGGGGGCCGCATTGGCGAGCTGTCGCTTGTATATCTCGTAGGCCTCCAGGGAAAAGGGCGAAACCTTGACTTTGGCGCGGGCATTGGTGGAATACATGCTACTCATCATGTGCATGGAGCCCACGCCGTCGATAGCGCAGTGGTGAGCCTTGAAGTAGGTGGCGAACTGGCGGTTCTGTAAACCTTCGATCAGGTGCATTTCCCAGAGGGGGCGGGAGCGGTCCAGCAGGGTGCTGTGCAAGCGGGATACCAGGGCAAACAATTCCCGGTACCGCCCGGGTTTTGGCAGTGCCGAGTGGCGCACATGGTATTCCATGTCCAGTTCGTCTTCTTCTTCCCAGAATATATTTCCGGCTGCACCCATGGCACCCAGCTTGAGTTTTTCGCCAAAGGGTCGACGCAGATTTCCCTCCCGGCTGAGAATCTCTCCAAGGTTCGCAAGGAAGCTTGCGTCGTCCACGTCTTTGGGCAGGGTGAAGAGGTTTACCCCTCCCACATGCATGGGGGTACGGCGCGATTCCGACATGAGGAAAAAGGCGTCAGTAAGCGGCATTTTGCGCATGGGGTTATCTCCTGATCTTATTGCAATGATTGGACAGGTATGCCGGCTAGAATAGACTAATCAAAAGCGCTAGTGAAACGGTTCCTTGGCGAAGGTGACACAGCCCGCCACGGCATAACTATTTGACCTGCTGTGGTCACAGCCCCGGGCTTTTTTCATTCATACTGGGAGTGGTGAAATACATGTTTAGCAAGCAGCGGAGAGAAAAATGGTACTGGATGGGAAAGTTGCGCTTGTCACTGGCGCTGGGCAGGGTGTAGGCCAGGGCATTGCGCTGGCGCTGGCAGCAGAGGGTGCCCGAGTGGCGGTGACCGGGCGCACCCGCAGCAAGCTGGATGTCACCTGTAAATTGATAGAGGAGCGCGGAGGGCAGGCGCTGGCCGTGGTGTGTGATGTCAAGTCGGCAGACTCGCTGGCGCAGTGTGTCAACGAGGTGGTGGCGCACTTCAAAAGGCTCAACATACTGGTCAACAATGCCCAGGAAGTGCCGCTGGGCACCTTGCACGAGGTGACAGAACAGCGCTTTTCCGCGGGCTGGGAATCCGGTCCAATGGCAGTGTTTCGGGCCATGAAGCTCTGTTATCCCCATTTGAAAGGCGATGGCGTCATTATTAATCTGGCCAGTTCATCTGCCAGGCGCTGGGATATGACAGGCTATGGAGCTTACGCCGCATGTAAGGAAGCTATCCGCTCACTGACACGCGCAGCTGCCTGTGAGTGGGGCGCTGAAGGTATCAGGGCCAACGCCATACTCCCACTGGCAAAATCCCCTGGCATGGCCTGGTGGATGGAGAACAAGGCGGAGGAGGCAGAGGAGTTTCTCGGCACGCTGCCGATGAAGCGTGTAGGCGATTGTGAGCAGGATATTGGCCGTTTTGTCGTGTTGTTGTGCAGTGATGCGGCCGGCTATATCAATGGTCAGAGTATCGGTGTGGACGGTGGACAGGCACTGATGGCCTAAGCCGTCAGCTTGCCCGGTGGCTGTTGTAGTCACCTGGGCTGGCATGTTCCAGAGGAACCAACCTCTATGGGTGCAGGGTACGTGCCGGTATTAAACGGACAGGACGCACTCGCTGTGCCTCTGGTGTCGCAGGATCAGGCCGGAAAATTGTTTCAAATCAATAGTGTCCGCGGCTTGTTCCGTTATATTTAGATGGTATTATGACAGCATAATGAATAAGGGAGTGCGTGGTATCCATCCTGTTGCACAGCCAGAAAACATATCCGATAGACTTGCCGCTCCACGGCGTGTTAATCCTGCCTGTATCGCCCGCAGTTTGCGGGAGTGCAGTAGCTGGGTTCCGTGGAAACTTTGGTAAGAGTTGGCTAAACTTTTAATTTTCGTAGCTAATTACCGGAAGGGTTATTATCTTGTGTCTGATATAAAAAGCCGGATCATAATCGCACTGGTCATCACAGGAATAAGAGAGGCGCCAGAGCGCCTGACAAAGTTTCAATTCTAACTATACTAAAATGCTCAGAGGGAAAGTCTCATGAAGAACAAAGCGCTCGCATTGTCCGTACTTGCCGCGATTAGCTCGCAGGCAGGTGCGTTCCAGCTAGATACCGGCGACGATTGGAATATTCGCTGGGATAACACCCTGAAGGCTAACGTGCAGGCCCGTACGGATTCGTCCAAATCAAGCGTTGTTAACCCCAGCGTGTATGCCAATGCGCGTATCGCGGATGACTGACCTGGTCCAGCATTTCTTTACAACCCAGTTAAGCGGCATTTT
>TARA_R110001599_G_scaffold302056_2_pt1 | contig 49635 bp, 45 predicted proteins | sample TARA_R110001599 | Tara Oceans TARA_R110001599 (sample SAMEA4398360) | marine metagenome | biome: Polar Biome; feature: [MES] marine water layer (ENVO:01000295) within the mesopelagic zone...; material: water (ENVO:00002006), including particulate matter (ENVO:01000060) such... | reverse complement strand
CGTCAAAATGATGCGACATTTGACCTCGATTCAAATCAAAATTCAAAGACTTTTGACACTTCGAAGTTTTGACAAACAAGAAGATTTTTGATATATCTCAAAAAAATCTAATTTATTTTGCACAAAAAGTATCATAAAAATTGGATATAAAAAACAAAGATTTTAGTGATTATCTTTTGTCAAATATCACAAATTTCTCTTAAATTCCAAACATCATAGACTTTGATACACTTTGATTTTTTGTCTTCATCGCGATCAAAAAGATTAGGTTGGAAAATCCGATTTTAGAAATTTTTTTGAGAACTTGAACTGAGTGATTACCTCTTCACCTCAAATTACTTGGAGCTAAGAAAAATCTAAACATTAATTTTTCTTAGCTCTCACCGAAGTCTGTAACGTTGTTTACCAGTCTATAGTTCATAACTTCATGATCAAAAAAGTGATTAAAAACGTCAAAATGATGCGACATTTGACCTCGATTCAAATCAAACTTCGAAGACTTTTTGAATTTTGTTACCATCTCAAATTTTGTTGCGACTTTGAATTTTTGTCAAATAAGAAGATTTTTGATAGACTTCAAAGACTTTTTTGATTTCTTAAGTTTTGAAATCTTGATTATTTTGCATTAAAATCGTCATAAAAATTAAAGATAAAAAATAAAGATTTTAGTGATCAAGTTTTCTCAAATATCACAAATTTCTTTCAAATTCCACACATCATAGACTTTGATACACTTTGATTTTTGCCAAATAAGAAGATTTTTGATTGACATTTTTGAAATTTCATGAGACAATAAGATTTTTGTTGTTCTTTTTTGATTAAAAACTTTCATTTATAATTTCAATGTTCGAGAAAACAAAGAAAACAGATAAAGCAAATAAAAGTTATTAAACTTTATTTTCTAGTAAGTTTACGGTATTTTTTAGATTTTCGTTGATTATTAACGAAAACATTTTCGAGACTTTGAAAATCATTTACTCTATCTCCGTATTGTATAGTATTCATTATTAATCCAAAGATACCATTAAGAACATTTTCAGAAATATTTATATGAAATGTTATTCCACCTGGTGGAATATAACTAGCTTGAGGATAATTTTGTCTAAAATTAATATCTGAATATCCAGTTCTATTATCATAATTTCCTAAACCAAAAGTTTCTTGTAAATCTTTTGCAACGTCATCCATTCTTTGCAGGAATGGATGTTGTCGATTCTCATTATGATCTTGATTTTCTCGCCTGGGAATTTCAATTATCGGTTCTTCATCTTCTTTTTCATTATTAGTATTTTGATTTCTACGATTTTTGGAACTAAATGGTCGAGTTCCAAATGATTTTGGGCCTTCTTTTACAATTTCAGGCTTATTTGGTTCTGAAAAACCAAATGGTAAATCGACACCTTTTTCAGTAAATATTTCTTGTAACATTTCAGGATTTTCTTTCATACATCGCATTAACAAATTCACAGTTTTACTTTCAAAACATCTTTCAATTAATTCTTTATTAAGTTCAGGTTCTGAATTCCATATAATTCCTGTTTTTTCTTGTTCTTGAATGATTTTATCTGTGTACCAATAACCTTCCATGAAAATATCAAGTCTTTGTTGTACGTCATTATTTATTTTCCCAAGACCTGGATCATTTGAAACAGGAATCATAATAATTTTCACTGCATCACTAGAATTTGCAATTGCAAATTCTGTTAATCTTTTTATAGGAAGATTAACAATACGATTATAATATTCTATCATTTTAATATCATGAAAAGACCATGGAATATTATCCAATACTCCAATTGCCAACATTGGAGTAACTCCGTCATCAAGATGATTAATTGGAAATGGATTTAAAATAGCTCCATCGCACCAATAATCCTTTTGATGTTCAAGTTTTCCAAATAAGACTGGAACATTTGATGCAGATCTCAATGCTTTTAATAGTCCTAAATTTGGATGAGAATTATGGTCAGCTGCGATTTCTTTTTCTTGTTTTAGACTTGCAATAATGATAATAATCCTTTTTCCGGTAAATTCATATAATTCTTTTAGATTTGGTATTTTACCCATTTTATTTACAATTAATTCTGTTAATCTCAAAGCAATATTATCAGAATAATTGCTATTTGATAAAATTCCATATTCATGTACAATTTGTGTAAATTGTATTTGAGAAATATCATCAAATAACTTTGTTTCAAGTGCATACTGCATAATATCATAAGGTGTATATTCAAGTGCTAATAATACGCAAATAATAGCCCCAATTGAAGACCCGCAATATGCCATAATTTCATCAAGATTGCCATTTGTCCACCACCACCAAATCGAACCCAGTTCACTCAGACCTTTCATACCTCCAGCTCCTATTGTAAGATATTTTGGTTTATAATCTTTGAGGTTATTCATATTCCTTTCTAATATGATTTTCTTTTTTTAGAACACTTTATCCTATCAGATTTTGTGTTATTATTTTCTTTCAGATCTTATGTTATTCATAAGAATTTTTCTCTAGCATTTTTCGCAAAATCTAACCCGGCATCTTTAATAATCTCGTTTAAATCAAATAAAGTTGGATATTTTAATGGGAATCTCTTATATCTGAACGAAATACTTTTAAAATTTAAAACGTGTTTCATCCATTCAGGAACTTCGAATAATTTATCATAAATTCCCGTATTACCTTGATTTATCATTTCCATATACTTTGTTATGTCACCCACAATTGTCTTAACGAGTACTTTTCGAACACCGCCATATGTTTGTAAAAGGATTGTTCTGTTTTTACCCATCACAATTGTAAAATAATGAACTTGATCAACAGCATAATTATTTTCATCTGAGAATGTTTTTATCATACAAAAATAAACAAAATCTTCCTTGAATGGTTTTGTTGGAGGATCGATATTTTGAAGTTCTCTACAACTGCTAAAGTTTTTAATCCCAAATAGTTCTGGAAAAAAATCTCCACCCGTATAACAGTCATAAAACATCATATCTTCGTCGAATCCTTCATCTTCCATTAGTTCTTTTCGTGCTTTGTTACCGTATAATCCCATCATAATTTCATCTCCATGAAATCGGAGAACATCCAAAACTGCTTCAAATTCCATTTAATTAATGTTTTTAAAATTTTCGAGAACACTTTATCCTATCAGATTTTGTGTTATTAATTATAAATTGAGATATTATTCTTCAGCAGGTGCTTCTCTTGCTCTTGCAGAACGAGATTTTCTTCTCAAACGAGGTGGATTAATTCTGTTTCGTTCCTCATCATCTTCTGATAAATCTTCAGTCTCAGTTTTCTCAGCAGGTTTTACACCTTCTTGCTGGTTGAATCCTTTCATCAGATTTCCTACCATATCCATAATTCCTCCTCCTCCGCCATTTCCTCCTCCCATGAGACCACTGAGCATTGACATAATTCCTCCTCCTTGACCATTATCATTAGGATTAGGTGCATCCATTCCATTAGAATCTGAATTCATATCAGATTCGTAACTTTGGTTACCAAGGTCCTGAAAGAACTTGAAGAAATCATTACTCATATCCTGTCCAGTCTGTTTGAAGAGAGATTTAGCAATAACAAAAATTATAGCACTAACAATCATCATTCCAATCAAGCGAAATTCAACAGGCCAATTTTCTCCAAATGAAGCATAATCCTTTTCTCCCAATTCGATTAATAATCTTTCATATCTCCACATTGATTTCATGGAATGAACACCAAATCCTGTAATGTCTACTTTTAAAATCTTATATCCGATATATTCAATTATAAAACAACTAACAATCATAATCATACGATAAGCATCTACATTTTTAGTAATAGAAACACGATCCATCTCAATATAATAAATTTTTCTTAATTCCTGCCATGTCAAATCTGCTTCATTTTTAGGAACTGTGACATCTTTAAATCTCGTTTTTAAGATTTGAATTCTTGTTTTCCAATAAAGATGTTTCTCAGCAGGAGTTTTTGGCATCATATCAATATCTTCCTCACTAGAATCTTCATCATCAGAATCTTCATCTTCTTTTTTAGCCTTTTTCTCTTTTTCTCTTCTTCTTTTTTCAGATATAGTTTTATGTTTGTATGAATCATCTGGTGTAACTGGTTTAGTTTTTGAATTAATTTCAGGTAATCTTGACTTTTTAGTTGCTACATCTGATTTATCTTTAGAATTGCTACTTAATTGTCTCTTTTGAGATTCCATTTCCTTTTTCTGTGAAGTTAACTGTCTTTTTTGCGAAGACATCATAACTCGACGTGAACTTGCTTCATTTCTAATTCGACGAGATGATTTCATTTCAGTTTTTCGACTACTTTTGATGACATCTTTGATTGCTTCTGCAATTTCTCTAGTACTTGAATCTTTCTTTTGGATTTTTTTTGTACTTGAATTGATAACAATACCATCATCATTTTTGATAGTTTTTGTAGAAGAATTATTTTCTACAGGTTTAGATACTGCTTCATCAAATGTCTCTTCTGCAATTTCTATGGTTGGACTGTCATCATCCTCAATTACCAACTTTGCTCCATCGAAGTTGGATTGATCTCGGATCTCATCCATATCAATTTTTTCACCACTCATTTGATGAAGAAGAATATTTGATTTAGAATCTTTGTTGATTTATGAAAAAATTTCCAGGGAAATTCAATCTAGTATTTTTCTCAAAAATAGAAACAAAAACTACATGATCTAAATTAAGATAATACTGATTTTAATAATTTTTAATCTGAACAAATTAAAAATTAACACTGAATCAATATGAATAAAAAACTAATTGATCCAGTTAAAAATCGTGAAGAATATATGCGATTGATAGGAAAAAATATGACAATAATAGCAACAAATCATAGAAAAGAACTCAATAAAGATACAAATATACATAATAAAAATTTTGGTCAACATATTTGTATGATGAAAGAAATTATGTTAAAATCAGGAATTATATTTTCTTGTAATACTAAAATTCGACTTAATAAAGTTATTTGTAATAAATGTGTAACTGTATATCAAAATCATATAGGAGATCTTCGTCAAGGTTTTATTTGTCTTTTCCCAAATTGTTTAAGTAATAGAAAAAGACAAATACATGAATTGAAAAGTCGTAGTTGTGTAATGACAGTTTATCCCGGATGTAAAAAACATTTATGTCAAAGATCATGTAGACAAAAATTAAATCCATATAATGAAAACAAATATAATCAAATATCATATGATAATGAATTTTTCTTTGAATTTATCTTATGTATTAGGAAATATCATATTCCCAAAGATGTTCTTAAAATAATTTATAAATCATCATTGATGTTTTCTATCAGAAATGGAAAATTTCATATATATGATAATATTCGGCAAGGAATTATTTTTGAAGATGACAAACGTTTCACTTGTGTTGATGATGTAAATAAATGTAGATCTTATTTAATAACTGAGAAATCAAATAAATGTTTAGAATATATTCCATACGGGAAAAAATATTTTGATCCTTGTCAAGAATGTGAAAAGGTAAAGAAAAATATAAAGACTCGTAAAAAGTATTATTGGAATCATCTTGATTTATGATTTTTTCTAAATGCTAAACGCATTATGAAATTTTATAACTAATTTTAGAATCTCATACATTTTTTGACAAATTCTTCTTTAGTTAAAATAGCAATTCCTTTTTCTTGAGCTGCTTCTGTCTTTTTGTTACTTGTTTTTAAATCCTTAACAATAATTAAATTAGTTTTCTTTGTTACATTTGCTTGAACTGTTGCACCATTTTCTTTCAAGAAATCTGCTATTTTTAAATCTCTAAAACCAGTACAAATTACATTTAATCCGATTAAATATTCTCTGTTTTTAGCTTCGTCTTCAGAAATGGGTTTTTTCTTAACAGGTTCAACTTCTTCATCTTCATTATTATTATTATTATTTCCTTTAAGTTTTTGAACTTTCTGAATATTATCATCAGGAATATCAGCTCCTCCTAATATTTTTCCTTGTTTCAAACGATGGATATCAATACCGTTAGCTTCAAGATCATCTAGAAATGAAATAGCTTCTTTTACTTTTTCCGCAAATTCTTCCGATGTCTTTTTCGCAAATCCTTCAATCTTCATAACTAATTTTGCAATTTCATCAACATCATCATTGATAACTTCATCAATGAAAAAGAAATTTGGATAAAAATCAAGTAATAGAACAATTCTTTTAGTACTGAAAAGTCTACCAAAAACTGAACTACCAACTAATAAATCCCCCAAAGACATCTTTGCAACATTTTCACTGATAGTTTTGTAAATATTATCACCAGTTTTTTCTTGAAACATAGTTAATTCATCTCTCTTTATTGTAATAATATCACAAATAGTACGAATACCTCCATCATACATTTTTCCAACATTCTTTTCACCAAGTCCTTTTGTTCCAATTTTAACTAAAAAATGATGTAATTTTTTAATGTTTTGAGGACGTCTTTCTTCAGAAAATGGATTATCATCTTGATATTCAAAGATGATTTCAACACCAGATTCATTCCAAACATAATTAGTTTCTGGCATTTGAGGTTCATCAGATTTCTTGATAATCTCGATAATTTTTGGAATTACACCCCCTGATCTTGTAATTTTGATGATGGATCCTGGACCAATAGAATTTTCACTAATATATTTAGCGTTATATCCACTAGCTGCTGAGATGGTAACATTATCGAGAAATCTTGGCTCAAAATTCACAACAGGTTTTTCATATCCTTCTTTACTTCTTTTCCAAGTAACAGATTTAACAGTTGTTACCGCACTTAAATTATCTAAAACTTTTTTGTAAGCACGAGAATGTTCTGGATTTTTTGTGGTTGATCGTATATAATTAGTATTCGGATCATCATCGCAAATAACAATTCCGTCAATCTCATAATCCATTTCTGTAAGATATTTATCAAACATACTATAAAGATCTTCTTCATAAAGTTCTTCGCATATTTCATGTCGTACCATAGTATTGGGAAAAAGCATTGAAAGATATTGATATTGTTTTGAATATTTCATCATCTTACCTGCATTTTTCTTTTCGTATTCGATATCAATCAGTTCGTATGGAACAAAATCAAGATTATTCATCAAATCGATTTTCATTTGAGATAATTCATGTTCACTTGCTTTTGTACCTTTAACAGCTCTAGCACCAAGAGTATTTACTACTCCAGCAACTGCATTTCTGGCATTCTTAAATCTCTCAGAATTATTTGCACTAACTTCTGCATCTTTATCATCATTCCTTTTAAATAATGAATCGAAAATATTTTTCTTGATGATAAATTCTCCTCTGACCATATAACCATCTTTAAGATCAGGCATTTCAACATAATTCAAAATTTCTGAGATATCTTGACCTTTATTCCCTTTTCCACGTGAAAATATCTTGAGTTGCCCATTTTGTTTCATAAAAAGTGCTGAAACTCCATCCATCTTTGCACTTAACATAAATGGACCTTTATATTTTCGTAACCAAGTAAGAAGTTGACCAGTTCCATGATTAACTTTTGTACATGATCCCATTCTGATCGGAAGTTCAATCATTCTTTCATCATTTTCAGGAATATGATCTAAATCATCAATTGTTTCTCCTCTTTCAATTCTCATCTCGTTGAATTGTTGTTTTAATGGATCATAAATTGCATCTTGTAATCTTTCATTAGACACGTTTTCATCTTTGATATTATAATATCTTTTTTCTGAATATCTCAAAATGAGTTCCAATTGATCATACTGTAAAGTTTCAGCATATTCAATATTTTTATTCAATTCAATAATAGATTTTTTGATAAATTCGTCATTTGATGTTTGAACCGAGTTCATATTTCCTTTGAGAAATAATTGAAAGAAAATTTAAATTTCATTTCATTTTAATTACATAGAATCAATAATTCTTAATAGTAAAAAATATTACTTCATTACACTTTCTGTAATAATTACAAAGAGTATAAAAAGAGAGGAAAAAATCATTGATGATAAAAATGAACTACCACTTTTATCATCAACGATTTCAACAATTTCATCATCATTATGTTCAATTTCATGTATGATAATATCATCTTCACAAGAAGCAATTTCTGCAAAAGATGATTCCATTTCTTCTTGTTCTATTTCTTCAATAGATTTTCTAGGAGATTTTCCTAATCTTGGATAATTCATCAATTAGGCTTGAAAAAATATGAAGAGTTTTTCTTTTTCGAATTAAGACAATTTTTCTAATTCAAATAATTTCACTAATTTATTTGAACAGTATATAGAAATGTAACATTTATTTAAATCAGAAAATACGTTTTCAAAATGTTGCCCATTTCTATCAGGTCTTACAATTCTGCATTCTAAAAAATCATTGTGAACAATATCGTAATGATTTGAAATATAAATATAAAAATGTTTATCTAAAAATTCTTTCGTGTCCCAATAAAGATAAATACTATTTGGAAAAACTTCTGTTTGAAAAATGTCTGGAGAAATATCTACAGGTTTATATACAATATGTGTAAGAGTTTCCATGACGTACAATAAAAATCCAAAGATCATTACATATAAGATATCTCTTTTAAATAGTCAAAAGAATTCTAAAAAGAAATGTCAATTTCGAACTACATTCGAAATATGCAAAGCAGCATCAGAAACAACACTCAAAGAAATGTTTTCTAAGCAAGATGATGAGAAACACTTTTGGAATGATACTAACCAACATCTTGTATGTAGATCGTTTTTGAATTTCTTCATCGCAACAAAGAAACATGCTAGTGATCAGTGGACTGAAACATGGCATGTTAAAAATGAAGATAAAAAGACTAAACGATATATGTTATATGATTGCAGTGAATCACATTTAGAATGTTTATATAATGTTTATAAAAATGGTATTCCAAAACTAATTACAATTGAAGAAAGGAAGGAAGCATTTGATAAATGGATTAAAGAACATCAAGAGTCGTTTGTTAAAAAGAAAAATAATACAAATGACAAAGAAAATATAACTATAATTTAAAGAAGAGTAATTTCTGATAACGTGAAATAATTTGTTATTAAAATAGTTATATTACTTTCATAAATATAATAAAACTACATAATAACAAAAATAAAATTGAAATAATCATTCAGCTTATTTAAGCTTTGTGAAATCAAAGAAAATATAGAAAATGGAAAATATTTCAGATGAAGAAGTCAAAATACAAAAGTTTCTTTCGTTCAATAAATTACCCATACTTGAAAATCAAAACAAACATGAAAGAGATAATAATATATCATTTAAAGAAGAAGGTCATATTTATACGATAAAAGGTTGGGATACTAGTGGTTTCCTTTCAGTAACATCTTGGTGTAATTCTCAATTTCCTCCAATAACAATTGATGAAATGGCATCTAAAAAACTCGATAGTATGTCAGCCGAATTAACTATTAAATTAATGATAAAGAATGAAGGTAGATTGAAAGTTGAAGAAATGATATCAAAAGAATTAGGTGAGAAGGGAAATCAAGCGAGAATTAAAGGTACAAGATTTCATTTAATTCTTGAATGTATTCTTAATGATCCTGTTCTTCCTCGTGGTTATTGTAATGGACATGTGTATGAAAGTTTATTTGAAACATTATTAAGTTCTGATAATAATTTTGGTGATTTAGCAGTACGAGAACCAGAAGTTCATTACTTTACTAAATTTTTAAGAAAATTCCATTATCTAATTCCATACCGAACAGAATGGAGGATGTATCATGAAGATTATAAAATTACAGGAACTGCAGATGCTATCTTTACAGATAAAGATGGGAAATTTTATTTATTTGATTGGAAAAGAGCTAGAAATTTTAGCTCTAATAAAAATTTCGGAAACAACGTCAAAGATCCTGATCTTCATGATTATTTTCGTGATAATACATATTCTAAATATACAATGCAATTAAATTTGTACAGAATCATACTTAAAGATAAGTATGAAATTGAAATTGATGGGATGTATATTTTAAGATTTCATCAAGATGAGAAAGATTTTGATTTAGTTCCAATTCAATGTTACGAAGAACCAATCAGAAAAGCATTAGAAAAAAGAAAACTACGTTAAAATGATTTCAATTTAAAATTATAGTTCTTTCAAAAGAAAATGTTGATATTTAAATTGTTAATAACTGCATTTTCTGGTGTAACCGTAGGTTGGGTGTATAGTGGATATAAATTTTACGGAACGATAGACCCAAGAAAACAAACGTATGACAATTTATTAAAAAATAAAGAAAAATATAAATATACAAAGCATTAAAAATGCTAAATATTTTGTTATTTACTCAAGATTACGTAAATATTTGAGACATTGTTCTTCAAACTTCTCTCCAAGATCAATATATCCGCACGTTTGAAAAAATTTTTCAAGATCTGGTCCCGACATATGAGGCATTACACGTTCTACCCAAAAACGCATGAACATTTCTTCACGTCGCGACATCCACTCTTTGTAGAGATCAGATTTGTGAAGTTCTTGTTTTTCGTTCCTTGCAATTGCCATTAATCCTTCTTCGGGATTAACTACGGTAGAAGGATCTGATGACATCCAATCAAGAAGAAATTGCTTAGCTTCTTCTATTTTTTTGGGATTTCCTCTCAAATACGAGATTAATTCATCACACTCTGATTTTTCTCGGAAAGTAGATTTCATATTAATTTTATACAAAAAATTTACTTATTATAAATAAAAAAATTACTATTCAATTTAGAAAAATTGAATAGAATAATATTTCGTTTATCTTTTAATAAATGGACGCGGAATTTTACAAAAGAGTTTGCGCAACAGCTGATGAATTAAATTATTCTATGCGTAAAAAATATGGAGATATGAAAGTAATTGCAATTGAAGAGGAAAATAAACCTAAAGAAAGAATACCTATCATAAATACACCACTTGAAGATTTTGATCATAGAAGACAAACTAAGAAAACTTAACAATGTTAATATATAACAAAGTTAATTAAAATTATAGACCACGATTGCCAAAAATGTCATTATCAATAACTTGTTTTGAATCTTTATCAAGATCAATATATTGTCTTTTCTTTTTGAAATCTGAAAAACAACAAAGTACTGCAATCAAAGTTGTAACAACGAAAATTATAATACTGATAACTAGAATAGCAACTGTACCATGAAGTTGAAATCTAACTTCACCTGAATTACTGATATAACATTTTGTTTCAGTATTTAATGTAAAATGTGAAGTCATAAAATCATCAACAATTTTTTTAGTATATGATTTAATTACTTCAACCCAATGTTCTGTCCCATCTGATATTTGAAATTCAACAAGTCCTTCATAAGTTGATGGAGCGCATTTTCCTGCGATACAAACACCTTTATTTTCACGAGTTTCTTTATTTTTTACAACACATTCAGTTGAAGTATATTTTTGATTCTCCATAGTTAATCGCATAAATCCTGCAAGCATCATGATAATCGTCACACCATAACCAATTACACATAAAACCAAACCAAATTTTGTCCAACCTTTCATATTTAAATGCGAAATATAAAAGCTTTATGATCTAATTATTACATTAATTAAAATAATTACTTTAAGATATAAGCAATTTTATGGGAAACATCCACGACATCAATTCCCACATCTTGATCCAAAATTGCAAAAATCTCTGAAATTTTTTCTGGTGATTCAGGTAAGGAACCACGTTGAATCAGAATCTTAACAAAAGTATCTGCAGCTTCGTCACTAAAATCATTATAAACCAAAAATCCAAAAATCTTATGGTACTTTTCTCTAGGATTATCAATTTGCCATTGACCTTTGATTTTTCGCTTTGGTTCCAATCTATCTGCAGGAAACTCTCTCAAATCAGATTCTACTTTTGGGTTGGAAGCATGTTTGGTCATGACTTTACGTCTACGATTCACAGAACGAAAAGCAGGTTGGGGGCGATTTGAACAAGGTTCATTATAACAATTTTGTATGCAATTAGTTGGTTTTCGAGTTTCTTCTTGAACGAAATTGGTCATAAGTTCCCCAAGATATTGTACGAACTCTTGATTTTCTTTGACATTTGATTCATCTTTCTTTTCAGGTTCCTTCGTATCGATAGGTTGAAATTGATTCATTTTTGATTCTTTTCTATTTGTATTTTATTTTTTTTAGACATTATGTAGTATAATAATTCTTAATTTGGTTATACTAGAATTTCAATAGATATTGAAATTCTTAATCATAAAATGATTAAAAAAAGTTTCATTTTCTTCTAACTAAAAAGAAGAAAATGGATAGTGAACAGATAGAATTTGTTAGAGTTTTGAAACGAAATGGAAATAAAGATATTTTTGATCTAACAAAAATTAAGGATGCCATCATTAAAGCAATGAAAGCATGTAAAATTAATGATAATGTAGAAGAAAAAGCTAGAGAAGTGAGTAAAAAAGTATATGAGAAAATTGATGGACCTGAAATAATTGATATTGAAAACATTCAAGACAATGTTGAAGATACTTTGATGGATTTTGGATTCCATGATGTAGCGAAAGCTTATATTCTTTATCGATTTGAACATATGCAAATTCGAGAAGCTAATCATGTTGATTCTACGAAAACTCTGAATCATTCAATACATATTGATGAAAACCTAAAAGCTTTAGCTGATGCATCTTCAAAACAATTTGATTATGATGTAATGAGAGAGCTTGTTTTTATAAGAACATATGCACGATGGAAGAAGAATGAAAAAAGAAGAGAATTTTGGCAAGAAACTGTTGAACGTTTGGTTGAATTTGTCAGATCGAAAATCGGTGACAAATTATCAGAAAAAGACTATCATGATATTTTTGATTATGTTTTTCAGCAAAAGGTGATGCCTTCGATGCGTCTTCTTCAGTTTGCCGGACCAGCTGCTGAAAGATGTAATGTTTGTATCTACAATTGTGCATTCAGTGCTCCTGAATCATTCAAAGATCTAGCTGATATCATGTATTTGAGTATGAGTGGAACCGGAGTCGGATTTTCAGTTGAAAAAGAAAACGTTGATAGGTTTCCTCAAATTTCTCTTGAATCTTATCCGGAAGAGGTCGTTCATCATACTGTTAAAGATTCAAAGGAAGGTTGGTGTGATTCTCTTCAATTGGTATTGAAAGAGTCATTTGCTGGAAGAAATGTTGCTTTTAATTACAGAGAATTAAGACCAAAAGGAGCCCGGCTTGTAACATCTGGAGGTAGATCTTCGGGACCTGAACCACTCAAAGATCTTCATCGTTTTATCAAAGATATGATCAATCAAAAACGTAGAGAAAAGATTAGAAAATTATCTCCTCTCAATGTTCATGATATTATTTGTAAAATTGGACAAATTGTTATTGCCGGTGGAACAAGAAGATGTATTGCTAAAGGATCAAAAGTTATTACTGAATCTGGATCGTACAAAAATATTGAAGATATCAAAATCGGAGACAGAGTTCTTTCTGGAGATGGTAATTGGTCTGATGTTACTAATACGATGGAGCAAGGAATTCAAAAAGTAATTCGTATCCATCATCAGGAAGGTACCATTGATGTTACACCAAATCATCGTGTTGCAACTTATCCTATCAAAGATTGTGAACCGGTCTGGAAAAATGCAGAAGATTTATCAACAGACGATACTTTGGGATTTCCACAAGTAAATAAAATTGGCACATGGGAAAAAGCATCTTTTCCCAATTTTGTTTACGTAAAACCTCCACATTCTTCAACATGTAAAAATATCATAATACCAAAACTTGATGTTAACATGGCATGGTTCATTGGAAACTTTCAAGGAGATGGTTGTGTACATCTTACATCAAAATCAGGACAATTATCGGTCGCTGTTTATGGTGAAGATGAAGATATGAAAGACCTTGTCGTTGAGCAATTTGAAAGATTTGGAGTTAACGTTAGAATTCAACAACCTTCAAAGAAAGATAATTGTTACAAAATTTGTGTTAAAAGTAAACAACTTGCTGTATTTTTCCATGAACATGTCAAACAATCAAAAACCAGTATGAAAGTTCCAGATTTTATCAAAAATGCTAGTCCAAAAATTAAGGGTGCTTTTGTTCAAGGTTTGATGGATGCAGATGGATCTGTTAAAACTCGACCTGTGAATGTTGTTACTACAATTTACAAAGATTATGCATACGAAATTCAAGCGATTCTATTAAGTATGACCATTATGACTCGTATCAAAATCAATTACGTCAACAAAGAAAAGAATCCAAAATGGCAAGATAAATATCAGGTGAATCTTATTAATCCTTACGATAAGAGAAATTTTCAGTACATTACATCAAATGTAGGATTTAAGAGATTTGAAATAAGTAAACCTCAATATAATAATGGATGGAAACTTTCTCAAATAACTAGTGATGAATCATTTGAAAAACCTACTGGTTGGTATAAAAAAGTTAATCAGTCTAATGCAGATGGAAATATTCCTATTGACACTTTGAGGCAATTTGATATTAAAACCGATATTATTCCTATCAAGATTAAGTCTATTGAAAAATTGGATGAAGAAGTCGAAACTTATGATATCGAAGTCGAAAATAGTCACAACTTTGTTTGTAATAGTATTTTAGTTCATAATTCAGCTCTCCTTGGTTTATCCGATCTGAGCGATCATGAAATCAGAGATTGTAAGTCAGGTCAATTTTGGATTAACAATCCGCAAAGATCTTTAGCAAATAATAGCACAGCTTATAACTGTCAACCATCTCAGATTGAATTTATGTCAGAATGGATTGCAATTGCAAAATCTGGAACTGGAGAACCAGGAATTTGGAATCGTTCAGGATTAAGAGAAGTTATGCATCAAAGAAGAGTGGAATATCTTGGTGATAAGATCGATAAAATGGGATGTAATCCTTGCGTAACTATTGATACTAAGATTATGTGCCCTAATGGTTACCAAAAAGTTGCTGATCTTATCGGGGGAAAACAACTTTTATTGATTAATGGGAAAAAATACGAAACAACTGAACATGGTTTTTGGAAATCTGGACATGAACTTGTTTATGAATTAATTACGGAGTCTTGTCGATTGAAATGCACTGCTGCTCATTCGCTGATCAAATTTGATCCTAAACGAAATTTTGCTACTTTCTGGATGGAACTTAAAGATTTGAAACCGGGAGATTTGATTGGAGTTGCAAATCATCATGGACATATGGCAAAATATGAGAAAATTATTTCCATTAATCCATTAAATGAACAAGATGTTTATGACTGTACCATTGATTCTAATGAAATTCATGAATATGATAGCAATGGTATCAGAAGTCACAATTGCGCTGAGGTCATTCTCCAATCCTTTCAGTTCTGTAATTTAACTGAAGTTGTGTGTCGGTCAGACGATACGGAAGAAGATCTTGCTCAGAAAATCAGAGTAGCTGCTATAATTGGAACAATTCAATCCAGTTTCAGTGATTATAAATATATTGAATCAAAATGGAAAGATAATCAAGATGCAGAAAGACTTTTGGGAGTTAGTTTGACAGGAGTTTATGATTGCCCCATTCTAAGAAAAGAAAATGATGGTGATGCAACATTGAGAATGCTTAGAGATCTTTCAATTGAAGTTAATAGTATTTATGCTGAGAAACTTGGTATTAATGCATCTCATGCAGTTACAGTAAATAAGCCTTCTGGAAGTGTTTCTCAAATGGTTAATTCATCAAGTGGTATTCATCCTAGATATTCTAAATACTACATTAGAAGAATCAGAATTGCAGCACATGATCCTCTTCTTGAGTTGATGAGATCGGAAGGATATGATTGTAAACCAGAAAATAATCAAGTTGAACCAAATGTGAATACTTATGTTTTATCATTTCCAGTGGCATCACCAGAAGGTGCTATTACTACTAATGATGTTTCAACAATCGAACAATTGGAAAATTGGAAAAGATTTAAACTAAATTATACAGAACATAATCCTTCAGTTACAATTCATGTTAAATCTGATGAATGGTTGGAAACTGGTAAATGGGTTTGGGATAATTGGAAATATGTTACAGGAATTGCATTTCTTCCTTATTCCGATCATATTTATGAACAAGCTCCATATGAAGAGATTACTAAAGAGCAATATGAAGAAATGAAATCAAATCTTAAGCATGTTGATTTCACTCGACTTATGGAATTTGAGAAAGAGGATAATACCGATGTTAAAAAAGAGTTAGCTTGTGTCGGAGGAGCTTGTGAACTCTAAATTTACAAATATTCTAAGTGTGTATAACACTATGAATTATTTTTCGAATGTTACTTCACTGATAGTAACCCAAGTATTCAATAAAGGAATTACATCAGAATTTTCTTTCATATAAATGTCATAAATTCTTTCATCATAAATATAAGCTAAGTCATTCTTTTCCAACCATGACATAAAAGAATCAGTTGGAATAAGCTCTGCTTCATTTTTCCAAGGATTTTTCTTAACTTGTTTTACAATGAAATCTTCCACTTCTTTATCACTCATATTCATAGTTTCATCACTATTGAAATCGTAATGAAAATCATAATCTTTACTAAATTTTAATCTGACCATTCCTCTGATACCTTTTCTTATCAAATATATCGCGAATTTCACTGCCTGAATTCTATTCTCGTAAATAGAATTGAATTGAGGACCGAGACCTGATTTTAATATAACAACAAATCCTTTTTCTGGATAATCAAGTTTTCTATGCATGTAAACAGAATCATATTTATCAGCATCTTTCACATCAATAAGTTGAAGACGATTATTTTTAACACTTTTACTTGTACTCTTTTTAGTTGTAAATTGTATTTGTTTTTTATCATAATCATATCCATACAAAATTCCTCTACTTTTTGTGTAACGATTAAATGCATTTCTTGCACCACCAATATATGACACACCAGGATAATGCTTTTGCATCAATGATTCAAAAAGACCAGGTGTTCTACACAATTTTGCAAAAGTTGAATCAGTTTTACATGATTGAATGATATCAAAAGGTTTCATTTGATTTAAAACAACAATAAGCGGATCGCGTTTAATTTTTTCCATTCCACCTTTCTTAAAAATTGTATCAAATTTCTTTGGTAATAAAATACCTTGAATACCGATGTATCGAATTCCATTCATCATTTCATTGGAAACAATTTGATATCTTTCATTTCTTTCAATATCCGTAATATAACCTTCTGTGAAGTTAGAAATCATTCTGGATCTATCAATTGTAAGAAAAGCATTTTGATCTCTCGATGCATAAACATTTGGACATCTTGTTACCATATGATCAATAATTTCTTGAAAATCTTGATGATTTTTCATCTCATCAATTGTAGTACCATGTTTTCTTTCCCATTCAGGAATAAAAGCATTTGTTGGATAAACAACACTTAATCCTTTACCAATCAAAACTCCTTCGAGAAAACGCATCTTTTTATATGCGATTTTATTTTTTCTGTTTCTTGTATTAATCTTTGTTCTTTTTGAACATTAATTTATATTATTTTTGTGTCAAAACACACAACTTAATCAGAAATTCCCTCGGGCTTCACGAAATGAGGGAACTCAATCACTCCTCCACTCAATCGGATCACGGAGAGACCTTCGGAACGCACCTCCATAGTGTAGCTGCAAGGAGATGTAGCGGCAACGTCAGTATCAGGGTTGGACTCAGAAATCAGCAACTCAAGTTCACTGGTCAGCTTGCTCATGTTCGTGGTGCAATCAAGCTCCGACGAGGTGGTATCTTCAGTGTAAGGCAACAAATGCACTCCATTCTTGAAGGTAGATCGGGCAGCGTGAAGCAGAAACTCCATTCTGGCAAAGTGAGATCCAGGCATGTTCTGGATACGAGGAGTAGAATCGTACCACAAAGTTACCTTCTGCACAGGGTCGATGGCAGCATCATCATTCTCATCCTCAGCAACAGTAGAGTAGTTGGCGTAACTGTGCTTCTCAAGAGCGGTCTGGTTACGAGCGGCAAAAGCAATGTAACGAGAAGGTCCGGCGAACTTCAATGCCTGACGACAAGCTCCAGCGGTGACCTTGGGTCCGGTAAAAGGCTGGATGGTCTTGATAGCAAGATCAAAAGATTCAGCCTTAAACGAATCGCGCTCATCACCGTGCACCAAAGCGTACTCGCACCAAATCTGAGGAATCTGGAACGCAAGTCCCTGAGATCCGACAACATCAACGATGTCAGACAGGTTCACGTTCTTGGGGTTCTCATCAACCCACACGGCGGCGTCAACACCGGGGTTCGCAGCGGTGTTCTTCTGGATGCGAATCACCTGCTCGTAGGATTCAATGAATGCGATGTTCAACGAGAAAGTGTTGTGCTTGGCAGCGCACAACGGAAAGTTGTCCTGAGGACAAGACTTGTTCTTCTGAACAAAGAACAAGGGGTGCAACAACACAGAAATCTCAGTAGGAGGCAAATGATCAGAAAAGTTCAACAACTTGGGCACGTTTCCGATATCACGCATGTATCCTTCGTACTGACCCGCACCCAGGTTAATTTCGGACAAAAGATCCATGGTCACAGCGTCGAACTTGACCAGAGGCACTTCCTGAGCAACAAACTGCACTTGATGAGCAACGTGATGTCCCAAATTGGAAGTCATCGCGATACGATAGTTGTCAACCTGAGCAGCCTTGATGCGAATATCAGGGGTAACAAAATTCCACGAAGTATTTCCGGCAAAATCAGCAGTCTTCGCAAACTGAGCAGTCACATCCTTGTTCGGACCAGAAGTCTTCAAAGGAAAAGGGATACGAGAATAATGAGACACAGGACTCAGATCTTTGGAATGGACGGAATCCAATTCGGGCTCTTCACCGTCTTCAACGGGAAGAGGAGCGTACAAACGCCAATCAACACCGGTTCGAGTACCAAGATCGAGCCATCCTCCAGCAATATTAGCACTAGCTTGCGTCATACTTTTTTCTTCTTTTTCTTTACAAAAATAATTTTTTAGAAAATTTTTCCGATCAAAAATTAAAATAACTAAAAGACAAAAAAATGAGGACCTGAAATGAATTTGAGAAAAAACTAAGAATGAGAACAAAACAAATAGAATAAGAATGAGTGAAAGTGATGCTAAGGCGCAGCAAGAACCTAAGAAGGCCGGTCGTAAGCCAAAGGTCAAGAAGGAAGGAGAAGAAAAGGAAGTCAAACCGAAGCAGAAGAAGACTCTCCCTTTGACTCATGAAGAGTACAATCAGTGTGTGGATGAAACGATTCTTCCATGGAACAAGTTGGTTACCAACTTCACTGGAGCTCAATCGGCACACATCAACAAGCCTGATAATGCCCCTACCAAGGATGAGTACGCCGCTGTACCCAAGCTTCTGACTGATTCGAAGAAGCATTACAAGGCGCTTGCTGCATGCAAGCGTGGAAAGAAGGAAGGAGCTGACGATAAGGTGAAGAAGACTGGAGCGAAGAAGGAGACTGGTTTTAACAAGCCTTCTTTCTTCCCCGCTCGTATTGCTACGATTTTTAACACTAAGTTTGATTTGCCCTCTGAACTTCATTTTAAGTTTTACCCCGAGGTAGGTGGTGATTCGATCGGAACTTCTGCATCTGCTGGTCAGTTGTGTAACGATTATATCAATCGTCATAACTTGAAGAGTAAGAAGAGTGGAATTGTTTGCGACGCAGTTCTTGAGGAGATTTTTACGCCTTTTTTGGATCAGGTTGTTGAAGGAACATGGAAGAGAAATGATGACGGAAAGCTTCAGTTTCCTCATAAGACTCTTCAAAGTTTGACTCCTAAGATGTTTGACTCTCACATTAGAGTTCCAGTATCTATGATTACTGATGATGAGAAGAATCGTTTGAATGCTCGTTCAGTGATTTTGAAGGAGCGTACCAGTGCCAACAATGCTTTGAAGTCGAAGGCTGAAAAGGCAGCAAAGACCGCTGCTGATGTGGAAAAGGCTAAGGCTGCTGCTGCTAAGGCAGCTCAAGAAGCTGCTGATGAGAAGATTGCTATGGACAAGGCAAACAGCGCCGCCAATCAGCGTGCTGCTCTTTTGATGACTGGTGGAAAGTAATTTCACAATTAAGATTATAAAAACATAGTTCGTTAAGAACTTAGTTTATTTTGAAAAATATCTATATAAAATGTTCATGAATCATTTTTCTATTTTTCATATTTACGACTTCAAATGTATGTTCATCTTTATAATAGATTGGGTAAGGATTATTATCTTTTAATAATTCTTTTACTCCATTTAAGATGATTTTACCTTCCAACATAAAATAAATATTTTTACCATCACTTGCGTGAGGATACGGGACAGAATTATTCCCAACTGGAGCAAGAAATTCAATAATTTCCCTTTCTGCTGTGAATTTATAAACTTCACTGCCAATGTAAACATAATCTAAATCTTTAATATGAAGTAGTATTGAATTACCATCCCATTCTGAACCATATCCTCCACTAAATTCAGTCATTGGTGTTTTTGGACTCTCTCCAATAAAAACATGCTTTGTTGGTGTTTTAAAGACGAATTGTCCCTTGTAATAAACAAGAACAAAACCTCCAGGTTTCACGCATACCCAAAATCCATTTTCGAATCCATTATAACTCGTTTTGTATTCATCGCAATCTCTTTTTTTAGATTTTTGTACTGGAACTTCCTTCTTCTCCGTACTTTTAGGTTTAGATGCATTTTTTTGTTTTTGAGAAGATTCTTTGATATTTTCTACATTTTCAGTTGTCGCAATAATTCCTCTGATTGAAATAAATCTAACATTTTTCTTAATTTCGTTTGAAAGAATTTTAAACTTTACGTCATTTTCATTGTAAATTAAATTTTCATCAAAATTAATGGAATATTTATTTCCATCCTTTGTTGAAAAGGATACAGATTCTCCGTTGAAAACATCAGAAGAATTTGTAACAAATCCTAGAATCAACTTTCTGTAAGACGAATGTTCTTTAATCTCGTCAATAGTTTTTCCAAATTTATCCTCGATTCTTGATAAAACAGATTCATCCGGGTAAATTATCGTCGTTTTCTTAAACAACTTAAATCCCTGAATCAATTCCATCTTGTTAAATTTCTAATTTCTTTTATTAAAAATAAAAATTTTAATAATCAATTTTTCAATAATAACAAACAATCGAAATAAAACTAAAATAAAATATTTGTATTTGAAAAAATGCAAGGCGGAAGAAATAATTTTAGAAAGAAGTTAGTTCGTGATCTGCAAAATGAAGATTTTGCACTTAATACAACTGATGGGATAACATTATATGCCAAAGGATGCTCAGTTGTTCTTTTTTACGATCAAACTAAATTATCATATGAGTTAACTGGAATATGGGTTGATTTAGCTGAAATTCATTCAGGTGTTAACTTTTATGGAGTTGATTTTAATAAACGTACTCAAATCATGGAAAGATTCACTCAGATTCGTGGATCACCTAATCATTGGGCTAATCGATATACATCTCGTGGAGTTCCTTTTATCCTTGTATATCGTGAAGATGAACCAGGTATCTCATACCCTCAAGCATTTTATAATGGTGAACTTTCAACTGCTGATCTGAGTAATTGGATTATGACATTAGCATGTGAAGCCGGATACAACGAATCTCCTTTTTTACGTGAAGGAATTAATACTGAAAAGAATACAGTGATCACAGATGATGGAACTGTTGTTACAATGAATAAGAAAAACTTTCCTAGCGCTAGTATGGATGATAGAAATCGTAGAAAAGCAGAGAAAGATATGAACAAACATGAAGATGAATTACTTCGAAATTATCAACTTGATCTTACTCCTCCGAAAAGAAATGATGTTCCATATAAAACTAATCCAAAAGGAAAAGGTATTGGGTTCATTGTCATGTGATTTTTTAAAATACATCGTATTATAACATACGTAGTATCTAATTTTAAAATGTAACGAATTTTGATTTCTTTGCGATTATTTACAGTTTGAAGAAAAAACAATTATATGAAACATTTACCATCGAAACATTTCGTATTGCTTGCCATATTTCGATGGATTTTTGTAAGTAAGAAGAACAATGATATTTCCTAAATCGTCAGGGCGAATATCTTTGTGGTCAATTTCTTGATCACAAATGCAAATAGGCATTGGGTTAATATGAAAAGTATCAGCGAAAGATTTACTCATTTGCCACATTTTTCCCATAAATTCCAGTAAACGTGTCAAGAGACCATTATGAACAGGTTTTCTGTATTCTAATGCTGCAGGATTTTTTTCATAAGCAGCTGCAAGTGAAGCAAGATAACAAGTTCTAAAGAATTTTTCAACATGGGAAGTTTTAAATATTCCTCCACTAAATTCCTTAAATTTTTCAATTGATGTTAATCTTGGTTGATAATCTTGTCTTACGATCGGTATTATGAGTGTTTTTACAGCCAATTTCAAAATAAGTTTTTCATGGGAAATATAATTTCCATTAGCAATATTCTTCACAATAAAATACAATACTAGTTCTTCTGAATCATGAAGATGAATCGCCATCTTCATGTCATATACAACTGTCTTTCCTCTTAACCACATTCTCGTCTTCAAATTATACAATGTTTTATCTTTTTGATGAACGATTTGTTTATCACTACATTCAAATTTAATCACACTCATCTCCTCAATTTCATTCAATTTTAATGGTTCTGCAATGAAAAAGCTCATCACAGGGAACCAATCGTTTAAAAAATCAATATCCGTCATTTAATAAAAACAAATCAAAAAAAATTTAATTCATATTGTTATTTATTCTTTAATTTATTTTCAAATTTCTTCATGATTTTGTTTATGAAAATGATCGGAAATTTTTCTCTTAAACTTAAAATAATGATTATAAAACAAATATGAAATTGGAAATCAAGATAATAATGATTCTTGTTATCATTATGATATTTATTCTTTTATCAAAAGTAAAAGATGAACCAGATGAAATTATGGATGAGCTTAATTTTAGAGTTAATCATGTTTTAAGAGAAATTGGTCATAAAAAACGTTATGTTTTAGAATCTCATCCTAATACGACATATACTAAAAATAAGAAAGATATTTTTATATGTACTTCATGTGATGAAAAAAGAGAAGATGATAGACTTCTTTACATGGCTCTCCATGAAACATCTCATGCTCTTGATCATTCTAAACATAATGATAAAGATTCCGAATCGCATGGGGAAAAATGGGAGAAGATTTTCAAAACATTATTAATAAAAGCTGCCGAGTTAGGATACCTTGATCGAGATAAAATAAAATTCGACATAAATTTATTCAAAAATAAAATTAACACATTTCATTGAATATCATAATCATAGAAATGTAACATAAAACAAAGAAAATTATTTTCTTTCTCTATTCGGGACAATATAAATTTCAAGAGTTCCATAATCACCAGCACAAAAACTAATCAGAAGTGGTTTTCCTGGAATATAATAAAGTCTCACTTTCTTTGCAATTGAACAACACTTTTGAACAGCAGAAATGTTTTGCTTGACACTAAAAACGCCTCGACATAAAACTTGATTGTCATTTTCATCTCCAAATGAATGATCCCCGTCGATTTCAGCATCTTTACTTAACATACGAATTCGAGTTTTATAACATTCTATTTCAATCTCGTCAATTTTTGTAACAGATCCTTGTTTACATGCATCTTGGAAATCAGATGCAATTCCTTGAGCGGTAGGTCTATTTTTATCATAACGGCATAATTCAACCGGAGCAATAAGATTAGCATCAAGTTTCTCAATATCAAGCAAACGAATTCCTACCCTCTTTCTATTAGGTCTTTCAGAATTTCCAATGGAAAAATATAGAGTAGAAACATCTTCTTTTAAAAGATAAATGCCGATCGATTCCTTTTTCAAAATTCCACTCAATATTTTCTTCATGTTAGCAGATTCAATTGGTAATAATATTTCAGCATCTTCATCTTCTTCTAGCTGCTCGGGGATACGATATTCATCAAATTGTAATCTTGGAAGATTTAGAGAGCACATGCGAGTAGGATCTCCTTTTGTCGTTTTATTATCAGCCTTCATGCTAAATGCGTTATTTTTAAGCTTAAAAATGGTTAGAGGTAATGCCAAATTACAAAATTCAGCAATAGATTTAAATAAATGTCCAGTGTCATGTTTGAGATAAAAAACGTATTTGCTATAAGGGTCTTGTTCCATTTTGTTAATCGAAACTTAGAAAAAGAATTTTTTTTATTATTTTCTCATATACTCTAAATTTTTTAGAGTGATAATTAAAATGGACCCGAAGATTTGGGGACCAGGTTTGTGGAGATATTTACATACCGCGGCAGCAAATGCAAATACAAAAGAAAAACGTGACGCTTTTGTTAAATTAGTTCAAGCTTTAGGTCCAACAATTCCTTGTAATAACTGTATGAAACATTTTTTTGATCATTCAAGGAAAGTTGATATTAGAAATTATTTACAAAGTGCTCAGCATCTCTTTGCTTGGACGTGGATTATGCATGATGCTGTAAATCATCTTCAGAAAAAGAAATGGCCACAAAGAATTACCCACGCAGAAGCTATCAGAATGTATTTTGATGTTGATAAAGATCAAACAATTCCTAGTAACATCGGACTTGATTCGAATGCATGTGATGAAATTTGTCATGGACATCTTGCTGAAATGATTGATGAAGATGTTATTGATGCTTCTTCACAAAATCGTCAAGAAATTTCTGAAACTCAAGAAAATGGAAAAAAATTTAATCAAAATGATCAAAAATCTAATTCAAAATTGGAATCTAAAAAAATTGTCAAAAGAAAACCAAATCCTGTTAAACGAAGATAAATGTTTTCAGGAATATATGAAGAATCCAACGCCGCATTAAAAAGAGCGAAGGATGATAAGAAAAAAGTTCCATTTGGTCTTGAGGTAGAATTTCGACTCAAATCATATGGTACGAACACTGAAGGAAGTGTTCCTGATATTGACACATATAATTCTGTAATGTTGGGTTTTAGAAATCAGATCCTTAATAAAAAAGGATGGTTAGCTAGTCCAAAAGCTGTGATTGATAAGGTATCATTTTATGACGATGATTATAGAATCATTCAAATTGATAGTGAATTTTCAAATGATAACGATATTCCAATTATTACAATTGAAAAGAAAGTACATCCTGAAAATGGAAAAATTCATTCAAAGATATGGCCCGCGAATCTTGAATTTTCTTATGAGCAAAAGATTATGAATTCAAGATTACCAGAAAATATCAAACCTCAAAACATTATTAGACGCCGAAAAAGATATTCATTTGTTTATCAAACATCTGGTATTGAAAATTTACCTATTGATCTTGTATCAGTTGATTTTACTGAAGTAAAACAAGAAATAAATGGAAATGAGAAAACACAATTTGAGATTGAAATTGAAGCCAAGAGTGTTTTTGACGAGATTACTTTAGAAGAAAATGATGATCAGCAAAGCTTAATTCTTTCAGAAATGCAAAGCATTATGTCTGATGCTGGTCTTATTCTTATTAAATTAATGCATAAAACCAAATTTCTCTATAATACATTGGAAAGAAATCTTTTTGTTTCAGCAATCATGAATTCTTTTAGTGGTCACAGTGTTGGATCTAAATCAAAAATCCCGGAATATTATATTAATAAACCTTCCACATTAATGTGGCAAGATTTTGAAATAAACAATCCCAATGGACTTTTTCGAGGTCAAGATAAAATGCATTATGCTACAACAATTAAAACTGACGGAATCAGAATTTTGATCTATTGGCATACTGATGGTATTTATCTTTTCAATCCACTAAATCAATTGATTAATAAGATTCATGATCAGGAATATTCACCTCTTACAGGTACAATGTTAGATGCAGAATTGATGAACAATGTTGAAGGAATTTACAAATTGCAAGTTTTTGATTGTTTATTTTCAAAGAATATTGAAAATCCTGATATATTACAAGATATTAGACAAGCAAATTTGAAAGAAAGACTTGCTTATTGTAGATATGTTGAATCTATACATCCTGTGGGAAAATTTGGTATTTATCTCAATGTTAAAACATTCTATCCATTTACTGATACAAAATCATTCTATGAAGCAAATGAAAAAGCATTTAAACTTAATATTGTAAATGGAGTGGAACAATTTAAAAGTGACGGATTGGTTATTACTCATATGGGTCCTTATTTAATAACAAGAACTAGACAAAATTGCTCTGATTGTCGTTTTGATAAAAAATGTACCAATTGCAAATATTTTAATCCTTCATTGAATAAGAAATATAAACCATTGAATCTTTTGACGACCGATTATCAAATTGCTCAAAATATGGATTCAGAATTTATTATTACAGTTGTAGGAGATGATCGATTTGCTGAAAATCGACTAACTGCTTTCACTGGAGGTACTATCAAAGCTGATCCAACTGCATTTGAAAGAAAGTTTATTGATGAAAATGGTAAAGAGATTGAATTGAAGGTAGGAAATATCGCGGAATTTAGATGGGAACAAAGTGCAGGAGTTTGGATCCCACTTCGTATTCGTACAGATCGTAAAATGCCTAACAATTCTAAAGTTGCTAATGATAATTGGCAACTACTCAATGATCCAATTTCAAAGGAAGTTATGTTAGGAAAACTTAAAGGTAAACGTATTTTGAAAATGATGAAAAAATTCCATAACAGAATGAAAATTGATATACTAAATGAAGAATCTAAAATTATTACATTTCGTGATAAGAAAAGAAGACCTAGACTTTTAGATATCGGATCTGGATATGGAGGTGATATTAAGAAATGGGAAAAATCTAACTTTGAAGTTTTAGCAGTTGAACCAAGTAAAGAAAGATTAGATTCGTTAGAATCTCGTGCTGAAGCTCTTGGTATCAGAAAACGTATTCAAACCGTACAAATGGGTATTGATGATCCTGTTTTTAGAGTTAAGATGAAAAATCTTGGGATTCCTGAAGTTGATCTGGTTACTTCATTTTTCTCTCTCACACATCTTTATGGAAGTGGAGAGCAAGTAAATGAAGTAATTCAAAATGTGAAAGCTTTGTTGAAAACTGGTGGAAAATTTGTTGTAATGGCTCTCGATGGTCAAGTTGTTCATGAACAACTTGGAGATAAAGAACAAATTTCTACAAAAGGTATCACAATTCAAAGATCAAAAGAACATAAGAGAAAAATCATCATAAAGATGGATACATTTGATGACAGTTTAGCAAAAGGGCAAGTAGAATGGTTGGTTGACTTTAATGATTTTATAACACGTTGTGAATCAGAAGGATTTGAATTGCTTGAAGACTCATATCTTCATTCAAATGGTATTTTAAATGAAACTGAGCTATGGTATTCTGAAATGAATCGAAAATTAGTATTCAAGAAAATGAGACATGCTCCAACTGAAGATGTTAACATTAAATTGGATCAGTTAAAAGTAATTTTAAGTAAAATCTATCCGTCAAAAAAGAGTAATATTGATAAAGAAATTAATGTTGATTGGTCAAATCTTCTTTTTCAGAAATCTCTTTTGATTGGTAATGAATATGTAAGAGTTGAAACAATTAATGATGGATCATCTTTCTTTCACGCAATTGCATGGGCTGTAAAACCAGAATTCAGAGAACTTGATTTGAATCATAGAGTTAATGAAATTAAATATATTAGAAGAGTTAGATTCGGAAATGCATTTTTATTTGATGATTATCTCAAACTAAATATTGAACATGTCAAAAATCCCAATGATAATCTTAGTGTATTTTCATTTGAAAGTATCAAATTCAGATTGATGCAATATTCCAATTGGGTTGGATTTGAATTTCTTAATTGGATTGAAGACAAATTTGATATCAATATTCATATTTTGAAGTTGGAAGATGGAAAGTTCAAGAAGTTTCAATCTAGTTATGATAAGAAAATATTAAGAGATAAACATATTATTTTGATTTGGAAACATCTTGATATTTTTGAACCATTCGGAATTAAAGGTGGTAAATTCATCTTTAATCAACAAGATGAATTAATTCAAACATTGATTAGGGATCATAATGTTTTATCAATTCAGTAAAAAATCTAAGTGTATTTGAGCACTATGATTTCGTATTTTAATATTCTACATCAATTTTATTACTAACTAATTTTGCATGAAGACGATATAACATTAATTCGAGGCGATCACAAAATACAGTAGCTCCTCTTTTTTGCATTATATTCTTTTCCAATTCAATCCATGTGAAACTACGCATGTCATCAGATATTCTATGAGTACTAATTACATTATCTGGTTCATAAATATTTTCTTTCGGTTCATATTGAAAGTCTGCTTTAATGATAAAATATGTTGTTTGATATAGTTGATCATCAGTTCCTCGAAATACATCATTAATATTTTCACTAAGTAATTCAACTTCTTTCAAATCAATCTGAGCTTCTTCTCTTAATTCTCGAATTGCACTAGCAAGAAGAGTTCTATCACCTTTTTTAAATCTACCTTTAGGTATTTCCCAAGGAGGTTGATCCTGAACCGATGTTGTATAATCAATTAATTTTGGAAAACAATTAGAATATTTTTTGTAAATCGAACTAACATAATCAAAACTTTTAGTTAATAATTTAGCATCTCCAAGTAATAAATCTTTCCAAATTGTTTCATAATCACAGTTCAAAATCAAATTTCGTTCATTTTCAGTCATATTTGAAAGATATTCAAATAATCTAGATTGAATTGGTCCGCATTTAATCATTTCAGCAAATTCAATTGTAGTTCGTCTTTGACATGCGAAATAACTAATTTTATCTGATGATATATTGACTAAAATCACACCATAAGATTTAATGGGAGTCTCAGTTTGAACCTTTTGAAATAATGTATTTTTGTTTTTTTCGTCGATTTGAGAGATGCAATTTTGAAAATCTTCATAATTTTCAGTTGAAATTGATTTGCGATCTTCATCGACACTTATTTTTTTCCATTTCATTTTGACAAATATATGTCGTTCATATAATTCTTTTGATGAAATCAAAAAAAAAGAATCTTAATTCATTTCTTTTCTTAGATTATTTTTTATGTTACTATCTAAGTAATGTTATTTTTGAAAAAAATTGAAAGATCAAAAAGAAAAGAAACGGTTTAAAAAAGAAACTGTTTCTTTGAAAACATGAAGAAAGTTAAACAAAAGCAAGTTAGTCAAATCGGACAAGCAATTGCTTCAGGAAAGACAGAAAGTCATTTGGCTTTTAATAAACTTTTGACATTAACTTTCATTGCTTTGAATGATAAGAAATTCAAAGAAAATGTGAAGATCATCTCATATCAGAGGCTTGTTCGAGCGACTGCTAAGCAGAAGGACCCGGATAATAAAGCCAGATTTATTGATTTCCACACCCGACCTTACAGAAAAATGCTTGAACAATTTGAATCTTCAATCTGCGAACAAGATTTATCTTGGCTCACAAATGCTAAGATAGATATTCAAGCTGGAAAGACTGGAAATGCAGTCTTTCCACTTTCTGAAGTGTATGAAAGTGTTTTAAAGAGTAAAAAAGAAGATAAAATTGATACATTAGAAGGAAATCTTTTCATCATTTTCAAACATCTTTCTGACCCTGATTCGGAAACAAGAAAGAAGTTAGTTGATATTTGTTCGGACTTCGAGGATGATAAAGATTCTGGACCATCACAATCTGAAAAAGCTTTGAAGAATATGACAACTAAAATCCAAAGTCGCATGCAGAATATGGGAAATCAGCCAAATGAAGAACAACTTATGGGGCTTATTAAAGATGTTGCTGGAGGTGCGATTAGCGGCGGTGGAGAAGGAGAAGATGGGGGTATTGGTCAGTTTGTTGCAAGTATGATGAAAGGGGAGATGAATATGCCTGATCTTATCAGATCCATTACTGAAACGGTAAATGAGAACAACGCAGCAAGTGCTACTTCTGATGAAAAGGGAAAAGAAGAGTCAAATTAAAAATAACATTGAATATGTTACTTTACGATATTGAGAATGGGTCTTTATAAGATAAGAAATGAAGACCCTAAATGATATTTTCAACTCTTTGAAAAGAGAGGAGAAAAATTGATAAAAATGCAAGAAGAAGATTACGATGACGGATATGATCATGTTGAAGATGCAGCAGAAGCATCTGATTATTTGCATGAAACTATTTTTGATTTTGCTGCTGTAATTTTAAAATTATGTTTAACTGATGAGAAAAAACATCCGAAGAAATATGAAGGTTCTCCTCTTCCTTCTGTAAAAATTAGATTGATTACTACAATGATGAAATGCTGGGATAAAAACAAAGAAAGATTAGCAGAACATTATGTTAATTATGTTTTAAATTGGAGAAATTATATTGATGAAAGAAATGAAGATTTCTTTTTGAAAAATGATCATATTTATCCAAATGCGCCAAAAGCAGATATTGAATTCTTTCGTGATTTATGGAGACCTCATTCTACTTATCATCTAAATAAGAGAGAAAAAGAATCTGTATTTGAATATTTTGATATCATGATTCATTATTGTACCGAATGGAAAAGATTGAAGCCGTATGTAGCAAGTTGGGAAAAAGATCAAAACACAGGTATTGATTAATTTTACCAATAAACTTCTAATATTTTGAAGCCATATTGACAGAAATATTGATCATCATAAATATAAATTAAAATCATCACAAAAACTAAGTATTTTATTTCGTACTATGTTGTAAGGAAATCCATGTAAAAAATTGAATCAAGTTATTTTTTATTTTTGTTTGTGGAAAAAGAAAATGTCACATCATTATATCAAACCTTTCTATTGGGCTAATGAAGATTATATTGATATCAATGGTGATCCAGCTCATCGAGTTTTATTTTTCGCTCATGAACGTGGAAAACAAAAAGCTATCACAGTTCATATACCCGATTTTGAACCTTGGATTCACGTTGTAGTGAAGGGAATGGAAAATAAAAGTGATTCTGTAGTTAAAAATATTACTAAAGAAGTTTTTCAATCATTGAAGCGTAAATTAAAGAAAGATAATCATGAACCGACTAGATTTGAGTTAAGTTATCGTCTTCCTTACTATTATTATACAGAAGTTCAAGAACTTTGCATGAAAATTCATTTTAAGACAACGGATGCTGCAAGACATTGTGGTAATTTATTGAAATGGCCAATTCATACAAATACTTATGGAAAAGTTAAGTTAATATATGTAGAAGATCGTATTGGTCAAATGGAAAAGTTTCATGCAGATATGAAAATTCGCACGACTAGCTGGCTTTCTATTTTACCAATTCCTGTAAATGAGAAAGTTAGGGCAACAACACAACCAAATGAATATTATGTTTCAGTTAATGATATTGAAGTTTTGAGTGAAGAGATGGATGTGAAATTAGGACAAACATTTCCAAGTTATCTAGTATATGATCACGAAATGATGTCTCATAAGAAATATGCATTTCCTTTTGAATTAAATTCAGATGACCCTATCTTTATGACAGGAGTTTTACATGTATATCATAAATATACAGAAATTGCTGAAGAAAAGATAATCGATAATGAAGTTGTGATAGAAACAATAAAGAAATATGATGTTGAAGAAACTATCGACGAATATTGTCTTTGTTATCATAAAAATCTTAAGAAAGAAGATATTGGAAAAGTTAATGGTAGTAAATTAGTGAAACTTGAAGCAGAAAAATATGAAGTAGTTGAAATAGAAGGAAAAGATGTTAACATATTATGGTATAATGAAGAAATAAAACAAATCTCTGGATTTGAAGCTTTAATTAGTTATTTGGATCCTGATGCTTTAATTGGTCATAATTCAAATGCTTTTGATATGCCATATCATAAAGTACGAAAAGCAAGATTATTTGAATCTTATGGTAATATGTCAAGAATGAAAGATTGGAATCAAAAATTTCGTCATATTGAATGGTCTTCATCTGCATATAAAGATATTATGTTAGATGTCCCAGATGGTCATGGACGAATTTACTTTGATACAATGCTAATGAAGAAAAGAGAATATATTAAAGATGATTCATACGGTCTTGATCATTTATGTCAAAAATACATGGGAATTGGAAAGCATGAATGGACACATCAACAAATCTTTGATAGTTTTTCAGAAGATGATCCAGAAAAATATAAGAAAACACTCGTATATTGTATGAGAGATGTGTGGTGTACTTGGGGTTTATTTAAACATTTGAATTACTGGCTTTCATATTCTGGTATGTCAAATGTGATGGGAGTTGAGATTTTTGACCTTTTTGCGCAAGGTCAAGGTATTAGAACGAGGACACAAATTTTCAAAGAGACATTTCAGAGAGGTTATTATTTGTTTTCTCCAGAACGTCCTCTTATGAAATTTGCAGGTGCTAAAGTTTTTGATACACATGTTGGTTTACATGAATATATGTTACTTTTAGATTTCGCAGGTCTATATCCATCAATTATGATGCAGTATAATATCGGAAATGATACATATGATAAAAATAATCTAGCCCCTCCAGACAAACGTTTCGACTTTAAATGGAAAGATGAATTCGGAGATTGGCATACAAAGTTTGTCAAACCTGAATTAAGAAAAGGACTTATTCCATGTGTTTTGGAAAAGCTGAAAGATGCGAGAACCGAAGCAAAGAAGAATATGAAAGCATGTGCTAAAGCTGGTGATAAGGTCGGAGAAGCATTTTATGATATTTTACAAAATGCTTACAAGATCAGTATGAACTCTATTTATGGAGCATTAGGTCAAGCTGGTGGTTATTTGGGTCTTGAACAAGCTGGAGCTACGATTACCGCTTTGGGACGTATGTTAGTGAAGAAAATTGCTAAATGGGCTGAAGATCAAGGTTGGATGGTAGTATATGGTGATACAGATTCTATCATGGTTAAGAGAAATAAACCTTTGACTGATGATGAGAAGAGAAACTTTGATAAGATTGGAATTGAAATGTGTAAAAGAATGAATGAAGAGTTATTTTCAGAGTTGCCATATATTCGTGTGGAATTAGATGGTTGTTTCAGATCTTTTCTTGCTTTATCGAAGAAAATGTATGCTTATACGATGTGGGATCCAAAGAATCCTCTCGGAATTAACAAAGATAAAGCGAAATCTAAAGGTCTCGTAACATCTCGTCGAGATACATGTCTCATGATGAGGAGATTATATAAAAAGATTTATACAGATATTTGTGCAATGGAACCACTTCATGAAATCATCGCAATGTTAGCAAAAGAATTACAACGTTTGATGTTTGGAAAATTAAATGTCGAAGAAATGATTACTGTCAAATCTTTAGGATCTGATTATGTACAGGAAAATAATGCATTTGCTGTTTTTAGTCGTCATTTACGTGATATCGGTTTAAATCCTAAACCAGGCGATCGTCTACCTTATGTCATGAGAAAATTGGAAAAATTTAAAACATCTGGTGAAAAATATGAAGATCCAGATGTTTTCTTGAGAGAAGAATACGAATATGATCGATCTCAATATCTTAAATCACAGTTTGCTAACAAACTTGATGATATTTTACATAAAGCTTATCCAAAACAAATTCCTCCAAAGTTTATTCGTAATCTTGATTTTGTACTATCATCTCAAAGAAAACCTAGTGTTCTTAAAGCTATGATTTCTATGATGGCAACTTATATCGAAAATATGAAGTAATTCTCAATATAATCTATGTTTAATATAAACAATGATTAATATTCATCTCTTTTTATATTTTGAAACTAAAAAAATATAAATCAAAAGATTAATTCTCAGAAAAATCTGATTCAGAATCAGATTTTGTAGATAGAGGTGCAATATCCAAAAAATGACCGAGATCTATTTCTACACCACTAGACACATGAGATTCGCATTCTTGATTAACTTGATCATCTCTTGGAGTTGATAAAATATTGATTTTATCAACTTCTTGTCGATTAATTTCCTTATTAGCAGATTCATCTCTTTTGATTATATTTCTTTTTGATATTTTATGATATAATGCAATACTTGTACCTCCAACAAGTGCTACACCTCCAGCAATTGCACCATAAATCCATGGTGATTGTTCATCTTTATCTAATTCTACCAAACTATTCATTTCTTATAAATAACAAAAAGAAAAAATAAAACAAATACTAAAATGATTTTTAAAATTTTTATATTTTATTTTTGAAATCTTGTTATAATTCAGTAACAAGAAAACAAAATATGGAACAAAATAATTTGCCAATTCTTTTCTCTGAACAAAGATCGTCATTATTCAAAGATGATGTAGTTTTTTTCTACATTGTACATGAAAATAAAGCTTTTCGATACCTTGGTCAGATTTCACACGTCGAAGATTGTATTGTTAAGGGTAATATAAATACTGTTGCTCAGAAACATTATGATTTTCGTTCATTCGAAGCTGGGGGTATTACTCACAAGTGGCCTGAAGAAATGCCTTCTGTTCAATATGGGAAAAATTCCACTCTTCCTAAGAAGTGGATGGAGAGACAGGTAATTTCGTATGATATTTCAATCGCAATTGCTCCTGAGGAAGCTGAAATTAAGTTTCCTTTCACACCTGACAATTGCCCTGATCATTTGAAGCCAATCACGACTAAACTTTCTGATGATAACGGAAAGTTTGTTTCTTTTCGAGTCCCGTGGTATCAAACTGGACAATGCATTTTCGATGTTTCTCGTTTATCTAAGAAAATGGAAATTAATGATTGGTTTAATTCCTTCATCTTATACAATGAAATCAATCAAGACGGAGTTTTACCTGAAAACATTAAGTGTTCATTTTTCACATTAAAAGATGTTGAATACGATTATGATATCACATATAATTATAAATCATTTTGGCGTGTGTTTTTCAGAGAATTGAGATTTATTGCTGATCATGACGGGAAACCAACTCCGCTCATTTCTATCGAAGATCAAGAAATGATTTCCGGAACAATTTTGGTAGACAGAAAAAATTTGTTTAGTTACAGTGAGATTTCTTCTGATTATCAAAGTATGTATCCTGGTAAAATTCTATTAACTCGATCAGAATTTGAAAATAGACATTCACATCGAATGAAGATTGTTAAACACGTTACTCCTCGAAAAGTGTATTCTCTTTCGAATAAACCAGGACCGTATGATTTTAGAAAAGTTCTTCAAAGAATTGTTCACTCTTGGAATTTAAAACGTGAAACTGTTAAAGTAGTAAAAGAAAGTACAAATAAAAGACAAATTGCTCAATACTTTTTTACTTATGATAATCATTATGGAAATCAATCTTGTGCCGGAATTGACCTCGTGACAAAACATAGTAAACAGTTTTTACAAATTTCTGATAAAGGTGGATACTCTTTTTATGATTTGAAAGAGAAAGATATTATATATAGAAGTGAACTTTCTTCATCTTACAACACTTACCCTAATAACAAGAATGATAATAATCGTAAAAAGAAATCAAATGAGAAAAAGGAGGAGTTGCGATGGCTGGTCTCTTCTGATATCAACAGATCTAATAAATTTGAATATTCAAATGCATATTATGGCCTTGATATTTTCATCACTTTTGTTTTATCAGAAGGAAAGCATAAGATCTTTAACGGAAAGAAGCCACAAGAAATCATTGATTCTTGCAAACTTTATAAAGAGAATAATACTTTCTCTGACTTACTTGAAGGATGGTTTAATCCTTCAATTTCTAACGAAAATATGAATTTCTTTCGAAAAAGATTCTTATGGTGGTTAGATTCTGAAAAATTCATTGATAAGAAAGATACTCATTAAAAATAAAATTTCTATTGTATATACAAAAATAAATACTAGGTTTAATATAAAAACCATGTAATATTAATACTTTCTTAAAAGAAGGGAAAATCCAAAAAATTTTAAGTCTAGACCAAAACCTTTAACAAAAAAGAAATTTTTGTTTTCTCTGATATGGGTATCGAAATTATTCTTCGATATATCGTAAGTGATCACATAGACACGCCTGGTCAGTTTTACCACTAAAACCCCATCTCGTTTATAACGTATTTTTTCCAGGGCTCAGAGTATTTGAATAAACTCGACGGATTACATCAACTCTAATAAAAAAAGTTCAAAATTTCGACTTCTGATCAAAAATTTTAAAAATATAGACTTTGTAACTTCACTTGTTTGGAGTTTTTTCGATTCTTCTGAAAAAACTTATTCTTGAATTAAATGAATAAGAATCTGAAAGACAAACTTATGATAGTAATAAGTTCTAAAAATAAATGGATTAATTTAAGTTCAGAGGAAATTATATCTGATGTTGAACTTCGAAGAAGAATTAATCTAGGGATTATAGATAAAAATAATGTTTCATCAAAACCCAATATTTTACCTATTTTCGGAAACATCGAGGCAGATTTGGAAAAGTATTTTGATTTTAACTCATCTGATCAAAATGTAGAGGGGTATTTGGAATGTTTACCAAGATTGAAAGGTCCATCCAATCCCGGAACTTCTTGTTTTATGGATTCTGTTTTGATGTGTATGTTTGCATTTAAGAAAAGTCCATTTTACGTAAATCTCATTGAAAAAGACATTGATAATTTTGATTATAACACTTGTAATCAAGATAAGAAACTTGATCGTAAAGTTAAAATAAAGATTCAAGAATTGTTAAGAAATTCGTATGATGATATTTTTATAAAAGGTTCAAATGATTACTGTAACGACTTAAGAAAATATGTTGGAAATTATTGTAGATTGTTAACAACTGATATTGATTTATCAATTAGTATGCATGAACCTTTTGAATTTTATCAAAGACTTTTGTCTGTCTTTGATTATTCACCTTTGATTAAAAATACCACTAGATTTAAATCTGATAATGAAGATACTTATGATGAAAGTAATTTGTCTAGTGTACAAATTAGTGATTGGGTACCAATTGAAACTGTTTCAAATCCAGATTTTAAGAAAATTGATTTCTTATCATATCTTGATAAAAATGTAGTTTATAATGATGTCATAGATGAATATCTTCATGAAATTCATACTTTGGAGAAGTCTGATGCTGTAATTTTAAGCATTGATAGGCGAGATAAATACGGAAGTGATACTCGAGCTAATACAAGATTTATTGATTATGAAGATGAAATTAAATTTGACGGAAAAATCTTCAAATTACATGGTGTAGTATTGACAACATCATCTGGAGGACATTATATCGCTGCAATTAAATGTAAAAATAAATGGTCTGTTTATAACGATTTAAATACATCAAAATCATTTCAAAATAAAACTATCAATAATAAGAAAGTTCGAAATTTAATCTCTACAACAGGAGTTTTATTCTTCTATTACTAATTTTATATGATAAAAACTATGAGTATAGAACTCAATGTTTATTAAGATTTTCTAAATCAAACCTTTGATAAGACCTAAGTTAACTCCTAAAACGAATAGATACGTGATAGATACATAAAGAACTCTTTCATTTTTAGTTTTAACATGGCTAGCATCAGAAAGCATATCCGAAAAGATGATTAAAAATAAACTTGTTGTTATGATATGAACAACAAGTGCTCCATATTCAGAAGGTTCACGAATACCTAACATAAACTTAAATATTTGCCCTGTTAGATATCCAGATAATGGTAAAACTAAAAACGACCATAAACTTAACTGCATCAAAATTCTTTCGATCATTTTATATTTTAATGTATATAACGAATTTTAAGAGAACAAATTCAGAAAAGTTTTCTAATTAATTTCATTTCAAAAATTTGATCATGAATCCAGATAAAGTTTATACTTATTTTAGATTAATAAAAATGATATTATTTTATAATTAATATCAAAAATACACGCGAGTTCGTTTAATAAATTAAAGTTAAACGATAATTTCTTTACATCAAAAATAATATAAAATTTATTATTACTATATAATTTTGTAAAGTATATTTTCAATAAAAACTAAAGAAATAATCTTTTTCTTTAGTTTAGAAAGATTCAATGGATTTATTTATTCTCAAAAACAACAAAATAATATCAACAAACTTTCTTAAAAATTTTAGAGAATTCCGACGGAACAAAAAATTTAACAAAAAATTTCAAAAATCTGAAAATGAAAAAAAATCAAATTTTGGACTTTGTAGATTTTTGCAAAGTCCAAAATTTTAAAAAAAATCGTCAAAAATTTTCTGTAGATAAAAATAGATGCAGAAAACTTAAACTTTTTTAGTTTTTGTTTTGATGAATAAAAAATGAGGTGAGACACAATAAATTCCAAACTTATAGGGTTATCCAAAATTTATGGGCATTTCGTGTTTCTCACGAAATTGCCCAAAATTCCATTTTACATGATCATTTCTGTTTTTTCGTATCCAAAGGTATCAAAAATTTGACTAATAAGACTTTTTTGAAAGAAGAGAAAATTTGTGGAAAAAATCAGATTGAAAATTCATCTATGTTCTCCCCTATTTTTGATGAAAGAGTGATTGTGAAATCTATAAAAATTAAGCTATTATCAACTTTTTTTAATTCTCTCAGATTTGAAAAATTATCCTCGAGATACTACATTTGGATTATGAAATTTTATAACTTCTGTTTTTATATCTTCTATTTTCTTAATTCTTTTGATAAAAAATTAATCTGCCATCCATAAATCATTATCAATATCAATCTTCTCCGTCCACGGTCTCAATCCTTGCATCATACAAACAAGAATTTGAGCTGGACCCCAATTTCCATTGCACGTTTTGAAATGTTCTTGAATTGTCATTCCTTCTTCAACAAAATCAAAACCTTCTTTTTCAAGAAAAAAGAGATTTGTTCCTGCATTTCTTAGTTTAACAAGATAAAGATATGAATCTGTCATACGAATAACTCTTTCATAAATAGCAGAGAAAATATATGGTTTCCACTCTTTATAAGGAAGGAGTTCATTTTGCCAATAAAGATATTTTGGTTCTTGAGGTTGATCTATTGTAAAATTTCTATCAAATGGATGACGAGTAATTTTTTGCGACGAATGTGAAAGTTGAATTTGAACTCTATAAAAGTCGGGTGATAATTTTTCTTGACCATTCGAGTCAATTATAAGTTCATCTTCATAAACACAAATAGAATGGAAAAGATTACGGACTGATCTTGCATAATCGATATAACTTTCCCCTGTCAAACCATATGTACGATATTTTATAGTCTTTTTCTGGGGCCACCAAATTAACAATTCAGGGTAATCTTTAATTTTATTTCTTTCTCTTTCTAATACAATCTTCAAGAATCCTTCAACGTAAAGATCACGATATCGTGAACCCATTTTGAAAGGGGTATCATATCCACATCTAACTTGTCCTTTTACTTTGGCTATTCGATTGCGTTTTGTAGCACTTTTGACACGTTCTTTAAAACAACTTTTATAACTTTCAAAATGTCTATGATTTAACTCGGCAAAAGTAAAAGCACGATGACGTTCAATTCTAGGAATTTTACAATTAGACCACTTTTCGGGTTTATTTGTTCTAGCATTATATGCTGCTTCCAATTTATTGAAAATAGTGGTAACATGAATATTTATATGATAATATCTAATCAAATATGATGCAAAAATTGTTGAAGCTCTTGTACCGTCTTCGTCAAAAATATAAACACGTTTCTTTTTTTTCTCATTTGGTATATAATTATTAGAAATAATTTCTAATGGCGAAGAATTAATTCTTTCACTGAAGATTTCATTATATAAATCTACCATATATTTTGTAAATTTTTCACGATATTCAGGTTCAAAATGACGTTTAAGATCAAATTTCCTTAGATTTGGATGTTGAAAATCTACGTTTTCATATGTGATAGTATCTATAACAATTGTATTTTCAATATCATCCATAGGGCAATTGTGATAATCTCCGAACATTACTCTGCCATCAAGAACACTTGCGTAGAAAATATCTTCTTGTTTTTCTGAGAAAATTTGTGTGATTTCTTTTTGACTCTGATCTAAACGATTATATAATAAAGATACAGGTTTCATAACTTCACACATTTAATTTCTCAAACAATTTCTTCAGACAATTTAAATAGAGTCGAATTTGATTATCAGATCATTTTGTATATAATTCTCAAAATAAGAGATATGAATGATATTAATTTGATTTGGTCCGAATCTAGCAGTGATGAAATTTTTACATCTGATATTGAAAATTCAACTATAAACAAATCAAAATTGATCGATGATTTCGAAAAAATTGATCTTGTTATTGCAAAAGAAAAGAAGAAAGAACTTGAACAAATCGAAGAAGATTTTGAACACTTATCAGAAGCAATGAAACATACTTCAAAACTTATTGAAGATCAATCTCCTGTTTTAAGTGACATTGAATATGATATTGAAGAATGTCTTAAAAATACTACGAATGGAGTTTCGTCGCTTGGAAAAGCGGAGAATGGTTTTTGGCTAGCAACTTTTGCTGCTGTTGGATTTACTACAGTAGGACTCGTTCTTGCTGCTTCCACTCAAAGTCGTCATCTGATTCCTCAAATAAAGAGTATGTTGTGGACTCCCACTGATAATTCTTCCGACGACGACACAGATCAAAAATCTTCAGAACCCGAATGAGATGTCCAAAAATTGACATCATATAAATGGATAGAAAAATCATAAATATTTTAAAAAAGATTTTCATTGTTTTTATTACAACTACTTTTGTTTTTTTCAAAGTATTTTTATAAACATTGTAATTATGTTACATAGTTTGAAATAAAGTAAATATAGATGTAGTTACTTTTTCTTGGCAGTTTCGGCTGTTTTTTTCGTGACTTCGGTAACTACTTCAGTTGAAGTAGCTGAAGTTTCTCCAGCTAAAGAAGAGCTAACTTGTTTATACATCGAATTCATATTCTTAAAAAAACTCCCAGCTTCTTGCAAACCTCCTCCAAATGATGCAGGAACATCTTTTTTCACAACTTTTAGTTTAAAATTGTACCAACCCATTCTATCAGCCATATAACAAATAGCAACAATGTAAAAGGCAAATTCTACCGGATACCAAAACAATATGTAAAGAATATCATTAAACCAAGCCATATTTAATTACCTTCTTTTTTCTTTTAGAAACTTTTAATATTGTCTTATTAATAAAAATCATTGAGAATATGTATCAAAACAATTATCAGAAGATAATTGTTTCATTTTTTCTTCAATAAATTTCTTAATACACTTAAATATTTTTTGATTACCTTTAACATAACAGATATCCCTTTTTGTAAATGCAAATGCTAAAACATCATAAGATGAATCTATTTCGTATGGAGTTAATTTAGTTTCATTGAAATCTTTGGCTGGTCCAGCCAAATGTTCTATTTTCCCTGTTATATCAGTCCAATTATTTCCGTTCTTTTTACCAACTGCTTTCCATTGGAGTTTCTTTCTTATGGGAATTAGAACTCCAAAAATTCTATCACCAAACTTATATTCAAAGAATATTTTATTGCTTTTTAGTTGAGCTTTTCTGGGTGTATCTTCTCTAACAGAATTCATAAGTTCAACCATTCTAGAAAACATAACAAAATCGCCACCCTCTTTTACATACTCCCATACCAATGTAATTATGAATAAGATAAAAATAGGAGGAAACAACATTTTTCTTAAACTATTTTATTATCAAAATCTTTTTGTTTAATGATATTATGATTAAATGGTTTGAGAAACAAAATACTTTTTATGTAAATTTCTTCAAAAAATTTTAACATCGCCCTGAAATGAGTGAAAATAAAAATAGTGAAGAGGAAGAGAAGAAAAGTTCCGTTTCTGGTATCGGAGATTGGGCATTGATTTTTGGCGTCGCTACTACGGTAGTTGTGGCAGCAGGTGCTACAGCTTATATGATTAAGAAAAAGAGAGATGAAGAGTTGGCTGTTATGCGATACGGAGAAAAAAGTACTCATCAAGAACAAAATCTTTTTCAGTACACTATTTCTTCGTTAAGTGGATATTGGAAGAAAGCCCCTAGTATCTTTGAACAGATCAATGTAAAAATGACTTCTTTCTTGAAGTCATTTGGGGCATCGAATGAAAGTCCTATACAATCAGGAGATGTTCATTTACAAGTTTACGAAGATGAGTAAATCAAAAATTGTATATAAAATGTAATTAAACACTGAAATATTTTCATAGTTTATTTGAGAACCAAATCCTTAGAAAAAATCAGAGAAATAAAATTTTCTCAAAGAAAGCGAGAAAAAAGTTGAGGTATCATGAGGGTAACTGTTACTTTTTACAAGAAAAAACACGAACGTGGAGCAGAAATTTTCGCAGGGACCTACACGAGACCTGGAGATACACCAAGCGAATGGCAAAAGTTGCAAGAGAAGATTGAATTGAAACAAAATGATATTAAGTTTATCTTAATTGAGTATGAAAATAAGAATGATCTTCCTGGTGGTTATGCTGATAAAATTAATCGTCCCATTTACATTGATCTTCTCTTTGGTGAACAATCATCTGGAAATCTTTCATATCCTAAAGGATCAATCCTCGAATCGGGGCATATTTCAACTTGGATTTTGCAGAATCGAAATGCTCGAATTAAGGCTGCTTCTAATGGAAGTTCCTCTAACGTAGCTACATCTTCTACGTCATCAAGATCACTTTCTAAAGGGATATCATCACGTTCTGTATCTGTTTCAACTCATAATGAGGTGGATTCAAATGTAGAAATCGTTGAACATAAACCTGAAAATTTTGCTTCATCATGGAGGCTTCCTGTTACAATTGTTGGGATTGTTGCAGCGGGAGTCGCAACAATTGCTGCGGTTACTATTGCATCTGAAATTGATGAACAAGAAGAAACTGAACCAATTTTCTTTGTTAATAATAAGGGTGACAAAGTAGTTGATTTTCGCGAAATGCGATGGGAAGATGAGAAAGGAGAAAATCCCTTTCAAAATGATGACGAAGAAGCGTTATTGTAAAATCGATATAAGATGTTTGTAATTAAAAATTATCTATGTTTATAATAAACAATGATTGTAAATATATCAAAGAAAATTTCATATTATTTATGAAATAAATAATCAAACTATAGTATCAATGATGCAGAAAAGGTAATATAATCCAAATATTTCACGTCGATTATAATTTTCTTCTCTTTCTCTTTTTCTTTATGACTTTTCACAAAATCACAGACTCTATGTGATGAACAAAATTTCTTTTCAGGATCTGTCCGTGATATTTTTTTGCCACATACTTTGAGATCATCATTACCTTTATGAATATAATGATGACAAAGATATGACATTTATTTCAAATTGAAAAAGAAAATTTTTGTTTCAATTGAAAAAGAAAATTGTTTATTAAAAAGTTAAGATATTTAACATAAAATATCTTTCAATTTGCTTTGAAAAAACTTTCAAAATCAATATTTTCCTGTAATATGGAAGATAGTCTTTACATCCCTTCAGTTTACAAGACTCGATTTGCAGCTAGAGGAAAAGAACGAACCCTCTCCAAACCACTTGCAGAAAAGTGGCAGTATTATGGTGGAAAAATACCACAAGTGAAAAAACAAACTGGAATAGATGCAGGATTTAACATGTCTCAAAATAAATATTATACCAAAACGCTGCAATCTTTGGTTCCATTTACGAACAATTATGAACTTACTTTTGAATATTTAACTCAATTGATCTCAAATATCCCTACTTTAAATCCTCATATTTTAGCCACTGCAATTGCATTTCTTAATGAGCCAAATGTCTTTTGGGCTACTATTTTAGATGATCCTGAAATTGCAAAGAAACTTTATGAATATATAGAAGATAAGTGGGTTAAAATCGCTGAAACTCTGAAAAAAGATGGACATGTTTCTATGGAAAAACAATCAATTGATATTTATCATTATATAGTGCTGATCGTTGAAGCTAAACGAAATGCTGAAATATAATAAATACGGTATAAAAATACCTAGTTTATATTAATTCATTTTTATGATATAATTACCAAAATATTAGAATAAATTGAAAGTCTATTAGTCAAATGAAATTAGAACTTTTGTTTTTTCGATCAATGAAAAGTTCAGAAATTAATAACTTTATTTGATCACCAAATAAAATATAGTAAAATGTACAAGTTTGAAAAAGCAATTGCCAAAGGTTCATATGGTCAAATATCAAAAATTGAAAAAGATGGAAAAGAATATGCAATTAAAGAATTTATCATCAATGGGAGAACGAAAAATTTCTTTGGGGCATTATATCTTAAAGAGGTTGATTTTTTGAAACGATGTAATCATCCAAATATCATGAAAGTTTCTACAATCACATATTCGTGTCCATATGATGGTGGACAAAAATTATATCAATCAGGAATTAGAGATAATGTATTTGCAATTATGGAACTTGCAAATACATCATGTGCTAATTTCATAGAATGTGATGATGATTTTATTGTAGAATCCACTGTAACAGTACCTTTATTGAAAAGATTTATGTATCAAATCTCAAGTGGTGTTGCATATTTGCATAATAATAATGTTTGCAATCGTGATATAAAATCGGGAAATGTTTTAATCTTTAAAGATCCAGATTATTCTGATGCTTATAATGCTGTGATTTGTGATTTAGGAATGTGCAAACCCATGACTCCGAATATTTTGAATTCTGATCACATTGGAACATCTTCTTACAAATCACCTGAAGTTTTGCTTGGTTATAGTGAATATTCATACGCGATTGATATTTGGTCTCTCGGGATTTTATTCTTTGAACTTTTTAATCTTTATCTTCCATTTGAAAGACAAAGAACACAAGGTGCTAGGCAAAAAAGTAAAGTTGAAAATAATGAGATCCTTAATAAAATTTTTCGTAATAGAGGATCTCCTTCTTTAAAAACATTTAATCACCTTACAAGAAGAAGTGAATCTATCATCGATTTTGGAAAGATTTCTCAATGGAGTAAGAAGTCTATTTCAAAACTTTATAATAAAAAGAGTCGTTTTATTCAAGATTTTGAAGAAATCTCAGAAGGATTACCAAATTTTGGAAGTCTTGATAATTATACAGATCTTCTTGAAAAATGTCTTGATATTGATTATAAAAATAGACCTACAATTTTTGAAGTCATCAATCATCCATTTTTTAATGACATTCCTGATGCTCCAAAAGCTCCTCGGATTTTAAAATCCGACTCTGATTCTCATTCGGATAAAAAAGTTGTGAATGTAGATCAAAATCAAAAAGAAATAGAGGATAAAGGGAAAGATGAAGAGTTAGAAATTGTAAAGAAAAAACAAAATAGTTCAAGTGTAAGAAATAAACAACTTGATATGTGGAGAGGATTAAACAAAATCCCTTTAGAAAATCCTATTTATCACATTTTGAAGAAAACATCAAATACGGAAAAAAGAATGTCAGGCTTTGAAATAATAGAAACTGTTTCTATTAAATATTATGATATCGCACCAAGGATTTTGTTTTTAGGGTTAGATATTTATGATCGTTGTTTATTAAAATGTGAAAATGATTCAATTGAGATCGATGAGAAAATGTTGGCATATGCAAGCATTTATATATCAGGTAAATATTTTTTAGATGAAAGTATTCCGTCTTTCGGAACAATTTTTCCCGGAAAAGATGCACTTGTAAAAGACAAACAATTCGTAAATGATCTAATATTAATGGAACAGAAGATTTTGCTTCAATTTCTTAATTGGGAAATTTATAGAGTAACAGTCTATGATTTATTAAATGATAAAACCCATGTTTCCATTCTTTTTGCATTTTTAAAGAGTAAAGATAAAGCATATGGTCATAAAGTAGATAAATTAGCACGTATTTTCGAGAAAACAGCAAAGAAATAAAATATACAATGAAAAAATATTTCATAGTATTAAATCAAATTGTAAATTATTTTTTATTTTATTAAAACACTTAAACACTTGATTTAACAGAAACATAAATGGAATTATCGAAAATAATTCAATCTCGCTACAAAACAAAAACTTATGAAGAGCTCGCTCAAAGAGTTTCGAATTTTGTGGGACAAACTGTAGATGATAAAAAGATCTACGAAGAATTAATCTTAAGAAAAAGATTTATTCCAGCAGGTAATACATTACTTGCTGGAATAAATCCCATTAGACCTAATTGCGTTATTTTTGAATCAATTAATGAAAATAACTACGATGAACTTTCAAAAAGAGCAGAAAATTTATGGAGAAACAGGATCGGAATAGGTTTTGATTTTTCAAACGCTAATGATCCTGTTTTAATTTTAAAGAGATTATCAAAATTAAATGCTTCGATAGATTTGGGGCATAGACCTCAAAGAGGCAATATGGGTGTTCTTCGAGATGATCATCCAAAAATTAAAGAATTTATCAAATGTAAATCTCAAACTAATAAGATTTACAATTTTAATTTAAGCATTGCTATTACAAAATATGATAATGAAATCATGAAGATGATTTCTGAATCTGCTCATATAACAGGAGATCCAGGAATTATATTTTTAAATAAAGTTCAAGAAATAACTGGAGCTACTAAAAAAGATCTTAAAATAATACAAAATATTATTGGTAAAATAGAAACAGTTGTTCCTTGCGGGGAGCAATCTATGTTTGCAAACGAATCTTGTAATCTAGGTTCAATAAATTTAGCATGCCCTGATTATTGGAATGATAAAACATTTTTAGAGACTATTTTCATTGATTCTGTCAGAAAATCAGTAAGATTTCTTGATGACGTCATTGATTTGTGTCAAATTCCTGATGAAAAGATAAGGGAACAAAATTTAAACACTAGAAGGATAGGTCTAGGAATTATGGGATGGGCTGATGCTCTTAAAAATATTAATGTAAAATACGGTTCGGAAGAATCTTTTCAACTTGTTGATAAAGTAGGCAAGTTGTTCAAACAATATTCTCATGATGAATCCGAAAATCTAGGAAAAATTAAGGGAATTGCTCCCATTTTAAAAAATACGTCTTTAAAAAGACGAAATATACAAATTACTTGTATAGCTCCTACTGGTGGAATAACCATTTTAGTAGGGAATAAAGGTTTTGGAATAGAGCCACTTTTTACCGAGGCAGGAGATATACCTATTCAAACTCACTTAGATATGCAATCAAAATGGCAAAAATATGTCGATAATTGCATATCAAAAACTGTTAATATGCCAAATTCTTCTTCTGTAGAAGATATTCTTGAAGTATGGAAAATATCTCAAGAAAAACAATTAAAATCTGTTACAATATATCGCGACGGATCACATTCAGACCAACCTTTACAAGTTGGTATTAAAACTAAAACGGATTGTCCAAAAGGAAATTGTTCGTTATAAAATATTTCACAAAAAGCCTGTAATATAAGGCTAATTGTATTTTTAGTATTTAGAAAATCATTAATTTAGTAATTATAGATTCAGATAAAGATCAGAAATTATGTTGAAATTGCAAATTCTTCTGAGGAAAGAATACCATTTCCGCAAGAATCAACAGTACTTACGCGAAAATAATAAATAGTTGAAAAATCTAATGAACCATTTGATGTACTTGTAACTCTAACTCCCGGCGTTGGAGTAAATCCAGCAATTCCAGTATTTGTTTTGGTAATTCCTGTGGTTGTACTCACGTAAACATTATATCCGAGAATTGTTTGATTTGGAGTGACAGTTGTTAAAACTGGGTCCCATGAAGCATCAAATGATGGTTTTGATACATCATTGACAATCGCTGAAAGATTTACTGGTGCTAAAGAAGTAGGGCAAGTTACGATATTTGTTGGTCTTCCATCTATAACAAAATCGGAACCCGAAAACAATTCAGGTTCTAATCTCCAAAATATGATATAAACAACGATTACGCAAACTACTACGAATAAGATGAGTCCTATCCACTCAACTAAAGATGTTTTATTTCTTTCACTCATTTTAATTAAAAAAGAATATTATCTCGTGGTTTGTGAAAATTATTCATTTCCTAATTAGGAATAGAAATTATATAATATTTTAAACTTCTGCAACTTGAGCACATTGATTTTGTTTAGCTTCATTGATAGAACGTTGTAGATAGAAAAATAGAATGATTGCAATAATTGAGACAAGTATCAGTGCTACGATCAAAGTAATCCCAGCAACGGGAGGAAATCCCTTACTAACTTTCTTCTCCTCCCCCGATCTTCTTGAGATTGATGTTGACATCTTTTTCATCAATCAGAATAAAATTTTGCATTGAAGCGAAATTTTGATTAAAATTGAGAAGTGTTTCAATATATCCCGATGCTTTTTCTACCATTCTTATTCGATAAAAATTGGAAAAGATATCTTCAAAACATGATGTTAAGCCATTTTCATAAAAGACAATAAGAGGATGATCAGGAATTGCATCAGGAAAATCATTTGTAAAATAACCTTTGATTTCTTCTCTTATCTTTACATCGTGAAGTGTATGATCGTCATCTTTTGCATTTTTCAATGTTTTCTCCATAGTTTTATGTTTTTTGAAATTTTTAAACCCAGTAATGAATCCATGACGTTTAACTCTTGTATTGTAATCTGTTCCAAGTAACATACAAAAATCAATAAACTCAGACATTGATAATTCCATTACATTTAAAACATCTTTCAAAATAATACATTCACATTTATGTTGAGGATTTTTCCCGCGCATAAGTCTTTTCACATCTCTGATCATAATTGTTGCACCATGAGGTAAAGCATCACCATCATTTGTCACGACTCCTGATGCATATCCATAACGAACAAGTCTAGCACACACAGCTTCTGCTTCATAAGGCCCAACAAGAACTGGAACGCCCATTGTTCGAAGCATACGTTCCAATTTTTCCCAGTTTTCAGAGGTAAATGTGATGAGATATTCCAGTTCTGACGCAATATTTTCTTTCATTTTATCAGCAGTTACACCATCAGGTTCTTCGAGTAATTGCTTTCTCATATGACGAATTTTTTCCCTACGTTCTTCAGTTGTTCCTTTACGATCATCTTGAGTATCTTGTTTTAATCTAAATGCAGGTCCGTCAAAAACCATAATTGGAGTGATACCGCATTCAATAAAAGTCATACCCAAAAGAAAATATTTTTCTAACCAGAATGATTCTATCATTGCTGGATCTGGATCTTGTACGGTTGGATCAATATATTTAATTGCATCTTTTCTAGCAATTGCCATATATTTCCATGCATAAATTGGGATATCAACTGTTAATTTACAGCCTTTAAAAGTAATTAATTTCACATCTGTATGAATAACTTGAGGATGAGCTTTTTTAATTCCTGACAACAAATCTTTAATTCCCATATTCTTGTTTTTCTCACAAAATCTATGTAAAATTTTCAAATTTAAGTTTTGTCGAAAAATTTCAAAAGTCTCGGAACCTGAAAAAATCTTGTCATTTGGTGAAAATCAAAGTGTATCAAAGTCTATGATGTTTGGAATTTGAGAGAAATTTGTGATATTTAATAAAATTTAATTACATAATGATGTATTTAAGACACTTTATTTTTATGACGGTTTTTATGCAAAATAATCAAGATTCCAAAACTTAAGACTTCAGACTTCAGATTTCAAAAACGTCAATGATGATCAAAAAGATTGGGTTGAAAATCCGATTTTAGAAATTTTTTTGAGAACATGAACTGAGTGGAA
>TARA_R110001599_G_scaffold82802_4_pt1 | contig 49963 bp, 72 predicted proteins | sample TARA_R110001599 | Tara Oceans TARA_R110001599 (sample SAMEA4398360) | marine metagenome | biome: Polar Biome; feature: [MES] marine water layer (ENVO:01000295) within the mesopelagic zone...; material: water (ENVO:00002006), including particulate matter (ENVO:01000060) such as...... | reverse complement strand
TATTGTTCCATTTTTAATTAACTGCTCAAATGTATCCCACATTTTTTGGTAGCGAGTATCGTGCAGTTGTTTCATTCCGATCAACATATTTAATAGTTGATCTTCTGTATGCTTGATTGGGGAATCTCCAATCGCATATATTATTGTTTCTATGTCTTCGCCTATTTGGTGAAGGTTGCTCATTGAGTCTTCTAGTTCAAATCTGTTCATGGTATTTAACTATATATGTTTTAAACTTTCTGTCAACTAAAATATCGTGGATAATTGTGTTAATAATTCTTAAACTGCCCCCTGCAAGACCGCAGGAAATGCCGTAAGGTAGCCCTAAGAACTTCTCCTCGCCATCATGCTTACTTTGCCATTCGATATGATCTGCAACTTTATTTAATGCGCAGTAGAACCCTTCGTAGCTAACTGATCTTTTAGCGCCAATTTCGTCTTGGGTGTACATATTGTAAACTCCTTGGCTCTGCTCTCCATTAGTCCAAACAAAACTGAAGTTTCCCAAGGTATTTTCTCCCTCAAAATGCGCATTGCAGTCAGCTTTATAAACCATAGGGTAACGATCTTTTATTTGCTTTGCTATTCCACCGCCCATAATATTTTGGGTATTGCAAGAGTGGGCAATGAAACCTATGTCGTTAGGAAAGTCAAGAAGATTGCCGTCTATTAATTCTATATTGTCAGTCGCTATCATTTCGACACTATAATATGTTTTTTATTATTTGTCAAGGATTATTTTAAATAGCCCCTGCCATTTGTTGGCGCAAAAGCCTAATGCCTTTGTCTTTACCTTTGACTTCGCATTCCCACTTAGCTTCATTATTTGGCTCAATGGCAATAGTGGGTGGAACATTACCAAGAGAAAAATACTCGGCATGAGAACGAGGTTTTTCGGGCTTACCTTCTGACCAATGAAAGACAGGGGCAAGGAAATTATTATCGCCTTCTTCTTGGTTGACCCATGTGTAAGCGCAACGCTCTGCTTGAAATGCAACATTGCGATCTTCTGATGGATTGCAAAAATCATGCAAATTGTCATAGCAGACAGGGATATTAGCGCTAAATGTCTCAAATAAGTAGTCGCTAAATTTTAGACAATTGTCTACATTAAAAAAGCCTTTGTCTTCGTTCTCGATAGTCAATCTCTTGTAAACACCTTTGTCGCACATAGCAAGATTGCGAAAAAATCTAGTCGCAACTAATTCTAAATTCTCATCTTCTTTTGGGGTGTAATTAATATGGATATTCATTGGCGCAGTATGATCTTGGGGTAAGCCAATTTTGTCAAAAATGCTTGCTTGAAAATTTAGCTCATTAACGCTTTTATTTACTGCATCTTTATTTAGAGACGCTAATACATTAAACTGATCGGGGTGAGAACCCATACTGATTCCTAAAGTTTTGGCAATGATACCAATAAACCTTAATTCAGTATCAAGTGTTTTATAGTTTGGTAAATCTGTATAAGCCAATTCCAAAGTTTGATCTGTAAGGAGAGGGAACAAACTGCTTGATAACCTATAATGGCGGATGTCACTACTATGACAATGACGCAAAATGTATTGAGTAACATACAAATTGTGCGCAATTCTTTCAGATAACTCTTTGACCGCTTCATCTCTGCCATCTCTTACACATAATTCGTTAAATCTCTTACGAGTCATTGTGCGAAAGGAATATTTCTTTTTATCTATTTTTTTTAATTCTTCACTTATGCAAGTTAATCCTAATATTGTTGTCATTATTAAACTATACATCATTAATCAATGTGTGTCAAGTTTTTTGTGTATTAGTTGATATGGATTTTTATCAAGTATGGGAGTTTTTTCTATTTTTATCAGTCATGTCTGCTATTGGGATAATACTTTATCCGCATGAATGGTGAGTTGTTGATTACCTTTTTGTATATCGTTATTTATTATTTACTTTAAGAGGATAAACCCAACCTTCTCCGCTATGTATTTCAGCAGTATTTTTTGGTTCTTCGTTTTTTATATTTAAAGACTTGGCTAATTGTTTTATTTGCGTGTTGTTTAATTGTGATCGCTTGCCATCAACCCAAACAGAGAATGGTATCTCTCCGTTTATACTAAAAGGGTGCGGTATGTGATTGATTTGAATTTCAGAAATTGCGCCAAAAGATGGAGTAAAATTCGGGGCAGGGCTTGGAGGTCTTACATTAGGGGGAGGAGGAGGAGTCCAAGTTTTACTTTGACAACTGCAAAACAAAATTATAAAAAAAAGAAAGAAATTATTATGTATTTTTTTCATCTATATTTTTATTTGTCACAATTCTGATTTTATATATCTTTTTGATTGTTTATTTAAAAGTAAGGAATTATTTAATTGATGCGCCTCTGCTTTAGTCATAAACAATGGTTTTTCGTTTAGCCTCTCATGTCCATGAGGTCTATTCCAATCAACTAGAACATATTTATATATCTCAGAAGCTTCTATTTCCATAGTATGCATATGATAGCAGTAATAATAACTAATGTCAAGCCCCAATTAAAATTTTTCATTTTTTAAATATATGATAGATCATGTCAAGAGCAAAAATAATCAATATTAGAAATGCTAGGTAAAAGTACGAACCATAGAAGTCAATCATTTATTTTGCAAACTATTGTAATTAAACTAAAAAATCACACAATTTAATTCCCTTACTAGTTATTTTCCTTTTTCCATCTATCTCGATTAAGTTTTTATTTAAAAGATATAATTCGTGATCTCTTTGCAGGGCGGTCTTGCTCAAACCTAATTTAGCCGATAAGCCTGTGAGGGTAGCAGAACCGCAATTCTTTAATATTTGTAACACTTGCTTCTCTGTATTGGTGAGTCCATAAGGTAATATTCCTACGCTATCGGATAAATCTATAAAACTATCAAGAGAAAAGAAATTATCTTCTTTTGACCCACAATACAGACTAATCTCTTTAGCTCTCTTTACTGCACTACGAGCATTTCCACGAATAGTCGTAGAGACTTTCTCCAAACATTCCTCAGTAAAATCAATATCGGGGGCGCAAAGCTCAATTATTTTAGCTAATTCTTTTTCGCTATAAGGCTCAAAATCGACAATAGTTAACCTATCTTTTAATGGGGGGAATATTTTATCAGTTTCAGTAGTGGCGAATATAAAAGTCTGTTGCTTAAAATTAAATTCAAATGACATTTCGTTCCAAGTAAAACTTTTTCTAGAATGAGCCTCTGTATTGAAGATGGTCAGAAAAGCCATAGTCAAGTCTTGGGGTAGAGCGTGGCACTCATCAAATAAAATTGTTATTTCATTGTCAGCTATTAAGGGTAGAAAGATCTGTTCAAAAAATTGCTCATTATTTTTAATAGTAGAGCAGTTAAGCTCAAGGAAAGTTCTTTTTTCTCCATCTTGATTATATAGATTTTTAGCGTAAGATTTTGCGAATTCAGTTTTACCTAAACCTTTTGCGCCCGCCATGAGTAAGAATGGCGATTGTGATGTTTTATTAAAAGCGTCAATATAAAAAGATAACTTCTTCTTTACTGCGTGTTGACCTACTAGGTCGGGGAAATATTGTTTAGGTGATTTTTTATTTATTTTCATATTTTCGATAATGTGTATTCAATTTTATTTAATTCTTCTTTTTTTTGGATAGGATTAGTTTCTGTATATGAGGGTAAAGACTCTTCATCATTGCCTTCTCCCATTAAGAAATCGAGCCATTTCTTGCTCACTTGAACTTGAGCTTTCTTTCCGACCCATTGTCCTAATTCCTCGTAACTAATTTCATAATATGGCTTATAGCCTTTTGGTCTTCCTCGTTTCATATTTTATAATATTAAGTGATTGGTAGTTTATTGTCAAGACAATTTTTTAATAATTCTTTCTTTATAAGCCTTGACTTCATTGATTAGGATCGTAGTAACTTCAGCGAGTTCATCTAAGTAGCGATTGTCCATTTGTCTTTCTAGTGGAATTTCGATTCCACTATCATATAGAATGTTTAATTCAGATATTGAATGCAATTGCTTTTGATAGTTGGAGATTAATTTTCCGCAACAAGAAATAATGCTTTTTAATAGATTATGTTTTTCAGATTCAGTTGGATATATTTTTTTGCTTGAAAAAATCTTTACTTTGATCATATTTGATGCCTGTAAAGCTTCTAATCTTGCGATCTCTTCCCCATGAAAATCAAAAGTATCCCAAGCTAGTTCCAATAAATTCATATTAAAGAAATTTATAAAGAATATTTAATTGGTTAACTCCTAAGTATTTTGTGAAATAAGCGCAAAATTCTGCAACCCTAGCACTTGCCCAAGACTCTTCTGCAATTATGCGTCCTACTGAGCTATACTCACCTTCATTCCATAAGTCAGTAAGTTGGATAAATTCAGTATTATCTGCGCTAAAGTTTTCGGGGATTTGATTTGTTGAATGATTTGTAGTTTTAATATTCATAATTTATATTTGTTAATTAGTAAGAATCCTTAATCATGTATATATTTACTGAAATGTCAATACTTTTTTTTGTGTACTATGGGTTGTGAAAGAAAATATAATAGACTATTTGACGCTGAGACACCTTTCAGTAGAGGGATTTAACCCTCAAGACAACCAAAGAATAAAACACGCTTATATATTAGCAAAAATAGAATACAAAGCTATGAATAAGACCCAAAGAGATGAAATCTTGAAACAATTAAATAAAGATGACCAAGCAGATTAAGTATAGGATATGTTGGTCGTGCTTAATTATTTCAGCTTCAGTTTTTTTTGCATTATGGAGTCTGATGTCATGTAATGAGCAAAATTTAGATGAATTAAGAGAAATTCCAAAACTAAAATCCGCACCCGATGATATAAGAAAGAATGATATAGGATTGCACTTCTCGCAACAAAAATCCTTTAATTGGGTAAATACTAAAGTTCCTACAGATATAAAAATAACATTATTTGATGTCCGTTATACATCAGTAGATTATTATTTCTTTTTAAAATTCAATAATTGGTTCAAAAAGCTAAAATTCGAGAATGGTATAATGCCAATAGATCAAAAGGAAAACTTAGACTGCGACAACTTTGCAATGTTATATAAATCATTAATGGGCATATCGGGCTATAAAAGCTCACAAGAGGAAGAGCCTTCAGTTGCGGTAGTAGTAGTAAGACAAAAGCATAAATTCGGGGGCATACCAGCCTCTAATGGGCTTCATATGCTGAACTTGATCATGACAAATAATGGTTGGTTCATATTAGAACCGCAGTCAAATAAGTTTATATTATTAGAAGAATATCCAAATCAAGAATTTATTGAATATTTAATCTTTTAATTATTAATTAAATGCTTCTTATCTTACTGAAAGCTCTTAACCTCATAGAATAGTAAGTTCCGACATTACTGATATTTAGCTTTTTTAAAATTTGTTCACGAGTTAACCCATCAAGTAAGCATTTAATTAAATCTTTATGCTTTTGAGTTAATGATGATATGCATTTATTTAGATGGTCTGATTTCTCATTAGACACCTCTTTTGCAATTATATCATGTATGGGTGAGTTTGTTTTTAAGCCTATTGGATTATTATCAATAACATAATCGATGTCTTCAAAATTGTATGTGCATTTACTTTTTTTGCTTTTAAGGAATCCCATTATTTGAAATTTACAAATATTAAAAGCCCATGCTCGAAAACTTCCATTTTCTGTTCTAAGATCTGCTCTTTTTTCAGAAAGTATACATAATACTTTTTGAACTATATCTTGAGCATCACTATGGTTATTTAACCTAATATACGCATATTTAATCAAAGCATTTTGTATCAACGATAATTTAGTGTCAAAGCATTTTTCATTGTCTATAGATTCTTTTGTAGTATTCATTTTATTTTTTTTACGGATATATCTAAACTATTATTTGCATTTTTGTCTATGATGAGACTGATTGAGTTATGTTTTTCTTGAAATAGAACTTCATCTACTATAGTTACTAAATCGACTAATGTAGCACTTTCGTGAAAAGCGCCCTCATTATGACTTTTAGAATCAAATATAGCTTTGAGTAATTTCTTAACTTTATCAATATCATGTTTTTTAAATTGATCATATTGATCATTATCGTCATCATTATTTGGATTAAAATTATCTGCAAATCTGATCATCCTATTACTACCCTATCTATGTCTTGCTCCAATTCATAATTATCCCAATAGTCATGGTCGTATTTACTATAAGTAATATCGCTAAATAATATAATTATATCGCTTGGTGAATTAGATTCTATTTTGTAACCTACCGCATCACCATTAGGGACTCTTCCTGCCCCATCTAGGTATTCAAAGCATTCGTCATATCCATGTTCAGAATATATTACTTGGCTAGATTTAATTTCCATTATGATGATATATAAAAACGCATCGTGAGTGCATTTATTTGGCTTCTTCGGGTTCGTTTTTTAGCTTTACAGGGGCGCATCGTGAGTGCATTTATTTGGCTTCTTCGGGTTCGTTTTTTGGAACAATTAAATTGTTGACATATTTTAAATTTTTAATGTCTGAAGAGTCAAGCCCTTCTTCGGACAATTGCTTAATTGCAGCGTGATAACCTTCTGAGTAGCCATATACGCTCGATTTATTAACCGCAGCTATCATCGCATGAGCTTTTCCGTCTTCAAATCCACGTTGATATCCATCAGAATTAGATTCATTAACTTTTAAAATTAATTCATTTATTTGATCTGATTTAATTTCGCTATTAAACTTATTTCCATTATTTAACATTTCGAGCCCCTCTATTTGAGCTATTTTCCTGTCGCAAAACATAGCTGATAGTGTAAAAATTCCAATCCAAATGTAGCGTTCTTTATTATTCATTATTTTAATTAGTGTATATATTTATATGAGAAGGGTAGAGGTGAAAGAAAAAATAACTTATGATTTTATATTAGATCTTTATGATAAGGCAAAAAAGATGAAAAGTCAAGAAAAAAAAGCCAAGCTCATGAAGCAAATTAAAATATTAAGCCAGCACTTGGGCGAGTATATGGTCAAATCTATTGATTGAACTCCCCATCTCGCCATAACTCTCATGAGTTTAAAAATGTAGATTGGAATAAAGTACGAAAATTATACCATGCCGATTATTTCAAAGAGAATTATATTGATTAATTTTTTCTATTATATTTTTTTCTTGAGCGAGGCCTAAGGCAGTCACGAGTGTATCCTAAATAGGCATACAAATCACCCCTGTACCTCCAATGCTGATCAATTGCACCAGATAATGCACCTTTGCCCATTTTTTCCAGCTTTCTTTTTGACACAGGCTTATTGCCGTTTAAGTGGCAAAGTTTTAAAAATTCTTTTGCAGAAGATTCTTTTGTCCAGTATGTAAGAATATTTTCATAACCTAATTCTGCATCTAGCTTGGTTTTCCCTTTTTTTCCAAAGTGGAGAAATATAGCAGTAACCAAACCTTTTTCCCCCATCTCGTTAAGTTTAATCGTGCTTACTGATTTATCACCATTTTTCAAGCAAATTGAATGATATTTTTCTTTAACTTTATTTTTATCCCACACCTTGTTATTTTTTGATTTAATCAAATCTTGCGACTCTATTTTTTTAAAATTATTTATTTTTATAGAATGGTTTATAAACATCTCTTTAAGAGAATTCTGTATTCTTTTTGAATTTACTGCGTAAAATATATCAGGATCTATGTCAATTAGTTTCAATCCTCTTTCTTTATAAAATTCAGTTTTAATTAACCTTTTTTCTCGATAAGCTTGTTGAATAGAAAGAGGGTTGTCACTCTTTCGATCATAGCCCCATATCTCTACATAACAATCTTGTCCATGGGTATCCTGAACTAAAAAGTCATATTCAAATTTTCGACTCGCTTTTTCGTCAATTATTTCATTTGTTTTAAAAGGTACATTATTATGTAAACAAAAATTTCCAAATATAACTTCAAGAACACTGCTAACAATAGAGCCATCAGATAGTTTATAGAGATTACATGGGCAATATCCAAGTTCTATGTCTAATTTTGTTTTTTTGCCAAAATGCCTCGTGATCGCAGCTCTTAGATCTGATTTTCCTAAGATTTCCATTTCTGTGACTGTTAACGACTTGTCACCATGCTTCAAGCAAAGATTTTTATATTCCTCAAAAGTCTCTTCGGGCGTTCGATAGGTATGTAAATTCTTATAACCTAAATCTTTATCTACTTTCGTTTTGCTGATATTAAATCTACAGAATGCACTTAAAATTTCACCTCTGCCCAGAGATTTTAGCATTAAGTTTCCAAGAGCTTGATCTCCATTAGCCTTGCAGACTTTACTATATTCCTCTATCCACTCTTCCCTGCTTAAGCGTAATTGAGTTGGTTCATAACCGACATGTTTTTCTAAGTCGTGTATACTTCCAAAGTGTTTTTGAACCATACCTTTCCACGCATGCCCCCTTGGAATTTTCCATGGTTTATCTCCATTTTCTTTACATTTATCAAGATAGGCTTTTGCAAAGCTTTCCTTTGTCCAATTAACCACTAAGGGTTTATATCCGAGCTCTTTATCTAGATTTTCCTTGCTTCCAAAAAACTCTCTCAATGGTTTATTTAAATATTTATGGTTCGAGAGTGAAAATGCAACATCTCCATTTTCCTTACATAATTGTGAGTAATGCTCTAATACCGTTTCTTTCGTCCATTTAGGGTATTTCTTTGGAAAAGGTCTTTTAGGGGGATAAGGCCTCCATGTTTCGCGCCCTTTACCTCTGGGTAAATGTTTGCGCTTGTCGTAATTAAAAAAGAAATGGCCATCCATCGAAGGGTGCGGATCGCCACGACTAAAAGTACCTATAGGTAGGCCAGTTTGAGAAACTATTTGTACTTTACCGAATTTATCCTTGGGTTTCCAAATTTCACCATATGTGCCTTTTTTATTTTTTTTAGGTTGATAGCCTAAAAACAATCTGCCTTCGATTTTTGGGTGAGAGTCTCTATACTTATAAAAACCTCGCTCGCTACCAGTTTGTAAATTAACTTTCTTTTTACAAGGAAGTGAACTGGTCTTCACCCAATTTTCAGTAAAGTAAGGGGGGTTATTCGCATAAGAGCTGAACTCATAACCTTTAAGATTAGGATGAGGGTCTCGAAACTTAAAGAACCCTTTTGGTTTATTTGTTTGTAATTTACTTTTTCTATTCATGATATATGGCACGAGAGGTGAGACTCGAACTCACGACATTCTGCTTAGTCTAATGGAGCTATCTGGTCAAATCTATTGATTGAGTATAGAACTTTCATCATGCCACTTATTTGAATAAGGGCATTTTTTTTCTAGTTTTATCAATTTGATTTTCCAATGCTTGTGATTCATTATTTCTAATTGGTAGGACAAAGCTTCTTGGGGGTTTCTAGCTAAATAGTAATGGAAATTGTGACCTATAGAGTTGTTACTAATATATTCTATGCGAAATTCGTACAATCTATCATCTTTTTCATTCATTGGGCGGACTCCAATATACATTCTTAAATAAAACTAAGTCAACCTTTGAGCCATTCTCAATGTCAACTCCTACAGGGTCGCCCTCTGCGACAACAGTATCCGAGTCATTATAGAAGAACTCTTCCTCTTTAGAGGCGCAAACTAGATCGATTGTTCGTGAATTTGATTCACTATTAAAATAAGGAGATTTATTCATATTTATTTATTTATTTATTTATTTATTGATAGTTTTAATTTTGAATAGAGATTCCTTTTGTTGATACGATAAAGAATGGGTTTAATAAATTTTCTTTATTGTATTTTAAGTCAGACAGATTATTTGCGACAAAAACATTAGCTCCGCTTTCTTCTGCGATTATGTGTGGAGCGCAAGTGTCCCATTCCATAGTTAGTCCATATCTAGGGTAGATATGAGCCTCCCCCTCTGCAACTAGACAAAACTTTAAGGAGCTTCCAACATTAAGAGTTTCTACATTGTATATCTTTTCTAAATTATTAATAAAAGCCGTAGTCTCTTCGTTCATGTGAGATTTGCTGGCGACAACTTTTATGTTATTACCATTCAATCTTGAAGCAAAGATTCTCTTGCCATTTTTAAAAGCTCCTCTACCTTCAATAGCGTAATATTGATCACCTTTTTTAGGGCAAGCAACGTAACCAAATACAGGTCTATCACCATTGCACAATGCAATGTTAATGCAGAAATCATCTCCACCTTTTACAAATTCTTTTGTGCCATCGATTGGGTCAATCATCCAATAGAAATCCCAATCTTTCCGATCTTCATAACTAATCTGCTTGTCTTCTTCTGATATTATATTTGCCACATCGGTATTAGCGAATAGGAATTCCCTTATGCGCTTGTTCGAGTGAAGATCAGCTTCAGTCAATGGACTGCTATCGCTTTTCTCTGTAGTCTTAAAACCGCGCTCTTGTATTTGAACGACTTCCTTTGATAATTCGGCGCCAAAAGATAATAAGGAATCTATGAATTTTTTATCAACAATCATTATAGTAGTTTCATTTGATCAGGATGATCAACATTTTCAATGTCTACCATATCTTCTATGGTCTTGTCAATACTTTTTTTGTCTCGCAGCCAATTTCTTTGAGCCATGCGAACAACAAAGCGCATAAAAGCAAAAGCATAAACCTTATTTAAGGTTACTTCGCCGCCTTCTTCTTTTATCGTAAAAGACTTTTCAACCTCGTCATATTCAAAGGTTGCGTTTTTCAGTTCTTTTGTAATTTTCATATTCCACTAGTATAGCAGAACATAAATTATTTGTCAAGAGTTATTTTCTTTTTCTGCGATTCTTTTTCTTAGTCCACTACTCGAGAAATCGTGGCTTCGACTATTATAATATATTTCTATACCGTTATCGGCGCAAAGTTGTTTTGCTGAAAAATCAACGTCTTTATAATCGGCGCCAATTATTCTGACATTAATTGGGTAAGTTAATAAAATATCCGCCAAATCTTTTTCGAGATTATATGGTACAATCTCATCGACATATTTAACTGCCGATAATTGAATGTATCTCTCTACGATACTCTGGACGGGCGCATTCTTCTGTGGGCGCTCAACCTGTGGGTCAACATGTAATCCGCAAATTAAATAATCGCATTGTTCTTTTGCTTCACGAAGCATAGCAATATGACCAGCATGAAGAAGGTCGAAGGTTGAGAATGTTATTCCTGTTTTTGTTTTATCTGTATCCATAATTTCATTCCTATTCCCCAAATTCATACCCAAAATACTCAATGTCTTTTGCGTATTTTTTCGCAACGATTTGCCTTGTTTCGTCATCGTAGTATTCGGTGTAGTGTTTGTGTTTTGATTTGTTTCTGTGTGGAAGTTGTTGTCGTGGAATTTTAATTTTGTCGCAGATAAAGTTAAAGTCTTCTTTGAAGTTTTCAACACGTCCTATAAAACTTAATTTATTTTGACCGTTTTCAAATAGCATATCATCGCAAGCAAGACTCGACCATAGTAACTTTGTATCTATAAGTTTTGTAATAAAATTATAAAAACTAAATTCTGAAATATTATATTTGTCGATGTAATAGTTTAATTGTGAAATTACTGGACGTCCTGTTCTTTCTTTTTTATGCAGGAGCATCCATTTATACATTGAAACAACTTTATCCCAAGGATTTCTAACAAAGGAAAAAACAAAATAATCATCTATATTTAAACCTTTATTAGCAAGAAGTTGTTTGCAATCAACATATGACATATGATTTATAGGACCCGAACTAGTATGAGGTGCGACGTCTTCTTGTTTTTTTAAAATATAATTTAAACTACTTGAAGCACATTTTGGATTTGCTAAATATATCCACCTATCTCTGTGTGAAATAACCATAATTTTATTCTCCAAATTTATATCCAAAATACTCAATGTCCTTTGCGTACTTTTCCGCAACGATTTGCCTTGTTTCGTCATCGTAGTATTCTGTGTAACATTTATGTTTGCTTTTGTTTGCATGAGGAAGTTCTTGTTGTAGAATTCCGATTTTGTCGCAGGCGATATTGAAATCTTCTTGAAGGTTTTCGAATTTTCCAATGAAATTAATATTAACATTTTCAATGCCACTTATCATATCAAATTGACTTAATGTGAGACCAATTCCTTTAACATTATATGCAGACGAATTTTCATCTGATAGCCATTCCTTAAAAGTAATATCTCTTGTATTATTTTCATTTTTTACTTTTTTTCTATAAAAATACCATGAGACGACCCAATCAAAAGGATTTCTTACTATTGTGAACTTAAAGTAATCTTTAATAAACGGAAAATTTTTATAAATAATCTTTAACGTACAATGTTTAGGAGTGATTTTGTGTTCTGATTTATATAGATTTAAGCAATTTTGAATTGATGTGCTACCTGTTTTTGTATTAGCAATAAATAAAAAATTATGAGAATCTGAAATGATCATAATTTATTCTTCAAATTTATACCCAAAGCGCTCAATGTCTTTTGCGTATATTTCAGAAGCAATTTTCAGAGTATCCTCGTCGTAGTAGCTCATAAAATCAGCATTGTCGCTAGTAGATGCATTTAGAACAGGAAGATTAATTCTAGGCTTATCTAACTTGTCGCAAACCTTGTTAAAGTCTTCTTGAAAACTTTCAAACCTACCAATGAAATCCATGTTATTAACTGGAAACAGATTATGTTGAGGCATAAAGTGCCTGTCACAATAAACGCCAGCACCATTTGCTCCACCTTGAAAGTAAGAAAACTTTTCAGGTTTATGTTTTAAATCTATTACAAATTTTTTAAAATTATCTTTATATCCACCTAATAATTTTTGATAAAATTCACGCACTGATCTACTGTCAGAACCTGATTTATCACGCCACGCAGAAACTAACCTGTCATATGGATTACGTACAAAACAAATTTTGAAATAAGCTGTCTTACTATCAGGTAAAAAACTGAAACTTTCTAATTTTTTTTCTAAAAGAGATCTTAAAGAGCTAGTACCTGTTTTAGGTATAAGGTAAACACGTATACCTAGATCATGTATATCTGAATATAAATAGCTCTCTTCGTTCCAAGTATTATTCATAACCAAAAAGCTTCATGTCCGTTTCGAGCATGATCTTAGCAAATCCCGTTGCCTCATCATCGAAATATTCTGCATAGCACTTATGCTTAGTTGCATTTGTCTTTTCACGTAACATGTCATAACTATATGGGTGTATTGTTTGTCCGCATTTTTTTGAAATCTCGTCAAACACAGACGATAGCTCTTGTTCATAGTTTTCCATATGCACAATCCTGTCACAAAACGACTTAGTCAGCTTCCTACGCTCTGGACCCTTAAAAGGTTTCGTGATACTCCAATCTCTAGATTCTTTTACAAATGAAGACATACTACGTAAACTCTCCCCCTGACATCTATCACTTTCATATAAATAGTCACCTTGCATCATGTCGCTATCAGCTCCGCCTCTGATTAACCAATCTTTAAAATTTTTAAACTCAGAAACCACATGCTGTGCATATGGAAAGGCCTCGCCTTTCCGTACTAATTTATGCCAGTAATTCCATTTTGAAACAAGTCTGGACAAAGGATGTCGAACTATACCAAATTTAAAATAAGAGTGATAGTCCAAACCTTGTTCATTTAATTTTTTCTTAATAACAGTAGCTGTATCGTGCTGAAAAAAGTTAGCATCAACTTTATCGCTTTTAAATTTATGTCCCAAGTTAAGTTCCTTATATTCAGCACCCTCTAAGTCAGCATATTCGATAAGTGCTGATGCAACAGTACTTCCCCCATTTTTGGGTACATGTATAAATATCCATTTATGTTTGTGTGAAATTAGCATAGTTTTTATTCTCCAAAGTCATACCCAAAATACTCAATGTCTTTTGCGTATTTTTCCGCAACAATTTGGCGAGTTTCATCATCGTAGTATTCGGTGTAGTGTTTGTGTTTTGTTTTGTTTCTGTGTGAAAGCTCTATACGGGGTAACCCGATCTTTTCGCAGATAATTTTGAAATCTTCCCGAAGGTTTTCGAGCCGACCTACAAAGTCAACATTTAAATCACCAGTTTCACAGTTTTCAACATAGGAAAGTTGAGGCAATTTGAAGTAATCGGATCTGACCAATCCGTCGAATGTTTTGCACTTACCGATGACCTCTACTGGCCAAGTAAAGTCTGGATTCGGAGCTTTTGCTAATTTTTGAAAAAAATACCAAATTGACACCATTCTGTCCCACGGATTTCTGACTATTGAAAAGCTAAAATAGTCATTATAGTCATAACCCTTAGCGTTCAATTTGCTTTGGGTTTGCATAGCTGTGTCGTGTTGAAAATAATATCTATCGCGTTTTTTTCCCGTAACTTCAAGCTCTGGATTCTTATATTGTGCAGGCCCTACACCCTCGGCATCACAATGTGGACGGAGAACATCACTTATTGTAGTTCCCCCATTTTTAGGTACATGTATAAATATCCATTTATGTGTGTGTGAAATTAGCATGGCTTTATTCTTCAAATTTATATCCAAAATTTTCGATATCTTTCGCCCAAAGGTTAGAGACGATTTCTATAGTTTCATCATCGTACCATTCACTATAATGTTTCTTGCTGCTTTCGCTTTTATTGATCTTATTTAAAGGAGTGTATAAGGCTGGGTCTATTTTATTGATAGCGTATTTTACATCCTCATCTAAGTTTTCAAATCTACCTATAAAGTCACAACCATGTACGTATTCAGATTGAGAGCCGTATTTGCCTAATTTTCCATTAGAGCCGTATTCGTGGAGTATCCATTTTTTGAAATCATCAAGGTAAATAATTTTCTCATTTTTTCTAAAAATTTCTGAGGATTCTGAATTTTGTTTGTGCCATTTTTTGCAATATTCGAAAGCTGAAACGATACGATCAAAAGGATTTCTTACAAAACCGAATTTAAAATAAGAATTATATTGCAAAGGCTTGATATAGGCTTTAGCTAAAAACATTGGAATATGATTCCAGTCATTGATTTTGTGCAAATCGCAAAAACTATGCACGCTATCAAAATTTTCATATACAAAGTTAGGCACGGGAGAATCTCCGGTTTCTGCAACATGCTTGCGTATTTCTTCTATTGATTTTTCGTATTTTACTTTTCGTAATGCTAGTGGGCCAGTTTTATAATCTAAAAGACTACTACTAGCAGTCTTAGCGACCCTAACGAAAATGAATTTGTATTTATGAGATATAACCATATTTTATCCTCCAAATTCATACCCAAAATACTCAATGTCTTTTGCGTATTTTTCCGCAACAATTTGGCGAGTTTCATCATCGTAGTATTCGGTGTAGTGTTTGTGTTTTGATTTGTTTGTGCGTGGGAGTTTTTGTTGTGGAATGCCAATTTTGTCGCAGACGATACCCAAGTCTTCTTGCAAATTTTCGTACCTCCCAACAAAGTCTATTTTAATATTTTCATCTTTATCGCACAAATGGAAAAATTGATTATTAAAAACCCAAAAAGGCGCAAAATTACAAAAGTTTTTAAAATCTCCGAGTAGATAATCAGTGCCATAAGTCTTAGCATGTATTTTTTGGGCAGTAAGCCCATTTAGGCCTTGCGTTAAATAGCTAAACCAAGAAACCATTCTCGAATAAGGATTTCTTACGAACGCAAATTTCCAGTATTTTTGAACTTCAGGTAATCTAAGTTGTATTTCTTGCATAGTGCTATGTTTATGAAGGTCTTTTTCTATACCTGCGGTTACGAAAACTTGATTAAATTGTTTATACTTAAGATTTTTGCAAATGGTATCCTCGATTAAAGTAGTGGCAGTTTTAGCTACTGCTATATACAAAAAGTCATGTTTCTTGCTATATATCATAAATTAATCATGTAGTGTTTTCCTAGCGAATCGTAGAATTTGAATTCATTGGCGTAAACTTTATTAAACATTTGAATCATGTCTTTGTTGTAGAAATCCATGTATCGATAAACTCTAGGAGGATTCATGTCTTCCCAGAAAAATTTCTGTATATCTGATATTTTTTTAAAAAAAAGATCTTTTTCATCTTTAAATATAAGGGGGTATTTTTTATACCAATTCCATGCACCCTCTTCGTGATCTTGATGCAGCACCTTGGCGGCTTCGAATAAATGCTTCTTGCCGAGGATGTCATATATTTTTTCTATTTGATTATAGTCTTGAATAATCTTAGCTTCTGAAACTCCAGTTTCAGGAGTAATGCAAACAACATCAAATTGCGGTCTTCCTAGTTTGCGGTAAAAATCCCAACCCCTGAATTCGCATAAATCGCAGAATTGAGGATAATCTAAATGCTTGGATAGTTGATCTTCGCGCATCCCCGTTGTGTGAATTAATGATACGAAATCGTAATAGTTTTCTATTTTAGGCATTTTGCTCATGCCGGGCGAATGAGGGCATACTATTTTGTCAAAAAAGCTAGAAACTATTCTATGGTAAGGGTTTCTGCCAAAAAATATCTTCTTAAACTCAGAATAATCAACTCCAGACCTTTCGCACTCGTCGTAGTTTGGCCAAAAAATTTCATGAGTAATTTCATCTTTACCTCCATTCTGGATGATTTTCTCAGATTGAATGTGCATGATTGTTTCTATTGCACTTGTGACTCCAATTTTCGCAGTCCAAAAGTAAATAGCTTTGTTTGAGTGATCTATCGTGTAGTTCATGTAATGTTATTTAATGTATATTTATACACTTGATTTGGGTTATCGTAAACCATAGAGAAATTTTCTTGAAAAAAACTATCTGATAATGAATTTTTATACTTTTTATACTCGCATGAACCATTCCAATCTTGATTTCTGTCTATTCTTTGCTGGATGAAAGATTTTAGATCTGGTTTGATAAATTTAAAATGCGCGACAATAATAATATCATTAAAAAATTTCAAAAATTGATTAGACTCGTTCCAGCCATCATAAGAATCCCAGCCTTCGAATTCGTTTGATAGTATCCAGTGCATACCAACTTCAAGATGATGGGTGTCGAAAAAGTCATACTTGAAAAAACTTTTTTTAGTAAGACATACTGAGCTGTTGTCGGGCTTAGTGTTGTCGTTTAAGATTCTATGCCTTAGGCCGCCCTTGATTACTGTAGAGCCATCTAATGCCTGCTGGATAAAGGTTGAATCACTTGAGGGCTTATCAAGGCAGCAAGAATGGGAAAAAGGATTGTCATGTTGTTTATAATGGCTGTTACTGAAGCTTTTGGGGTAAAAGTCAATTAATAAAGTTTGCAGGATATTAGTCTCAGAGTCAATCATTGAGTCTCGAATATCTTTCATTGTTTCGCCGTCTTTTAGTAAAATAAATTCATCAACGTCTACTACTAGACACCATTTATTCTTGCACTGTAAGTTTAAAATTTTATTAACCCATGAAACCCCATACATATTTTCGGCATAGCTTTCTTTTGTTTGCCAAATTTGAATATTAAATTCAGCAGCTTTAGTATTTAAATAATCTAACGAGCCATCTTCTGAGCCGTTGTCAATAAAAATAAAGTGAGTTGCGGATAATTCTTTGTAATGATTTAAAAAAGCGGGAATTAATAATTCCTCATCTCTGATTACACAAATGATGATTATCGAATCTAAGTTGATGGGCAAATTAAAATTTTTAACTAATTTCATTAGTCCACCATTTAAATCTTTTGCTATTAATTAATTCATTAAGTCCAGATTCATCTCTTTCCCAGAATGGAATATCTTCAGGATCCATAATGTCAGAGGGAACTTGCTGGCAGAATAATTGTATATTGCGATCTACTAAAATGGTCAACCTTTCATCAAGTGGAATACGAGGATTAGCACAGTATCCAATAAATTTATCAACAGGACAAGTTATTGAATTAATGCGAGTCCAGTCCTGATCCTCTTCGTGTTTATAGCATTCGTATTTACTGGGAATTAAGTTTAGGTAGCCGTCTAAAGGGACCGCTTTAACAACGCCTTGGAAGCATGAACGATCATGCGTAAGTTCAGTCAGTTTTCTAGCTCCTGACTGCGTTAATAAGTAGCTTTCTGTTCCGTTAAAATGCTTTGTATAGCTTTTTATATCGTTATGAGTCCTCTTATTTAGCTGAACTAAGTCGTAAATGCTTGAGTATTGTTTTGATGTATTTAAGAAAGCTACGACATCTTCATGTTTAGCGTCGTCTTCAAGAAATAAAGCCAATTTAATATTTTCATCAATCATTTTTTTCCAAAGCAAATAATGACTTAGATAACAACCTATTGCGCCAAAAGACTGCGTGAAATATAAATTGTTGGCAAGCCCGACGGGATCTAGAGTTAGGTCGTAATCTTCGCAGATCAAATGATTCTCTCGGGAGTCAATAGCATTAAATCTTTCAAATCTATCGTCTATGTCTTTGAATTTATTCCAACGATGCTCTTTATCTTTAAGGTTTATAACAAATATTTTTTCTATATCCATGTTATAGATAATTTACACCAAAAAAATACTATTTCTCAGCTCTTAAAGATTTAATTATCGTTTTTTACTATTATTTTTTTATAAATTTTGATTTCTCTAATAGATACTCCCTCCAAAAGAAAAACCAAGCTTCTTTATCATCATTTTCAACTGCTATTATTATTTCTTTTCTGTAGACCTCTACCCAATTAATATCCGATGGTTTTGGGCTAATTTTATAATAGTGAGGAGTATACTGACAGGAGCAACCGAATAATAATATTATAGGTAAAAGCCTTAGCATGTACTAAGTTACACTATTATTTATTCCAATCGTACTTCTCCCACACGCAAAAAGTATATAATATAGCAAGAATTAGTATGACTGTCATTTTTTTATTATGTTATCTGCAATGATTTTGTATGCAGAATCTTTCCCTTCCCAGTCTCCAACTTTAACACTGGTAGAACTCAAGTCTTTATAGTGATTGAAGAAATTTTTAGCTATACGAAGAAAGATGTTATCTACATCGCATAAATTTCTAAATCTTTTGACCGAGCAGGTTGGAACTCCTAGAATTTTAAAATCTCTTTCTCCTCCGTCCCACATATCCAGTACGCCTAGAACCTGAACCTCTACTAAAGTACCTCTTTGTATTGGCAGGTGATTGAAGGTTAGTATGTCTAGTGGGTCTCCGTCATCAGCAAAAGTGTTAGGGATAAATCCATAATTTGCTGGATATACCATTGCTGAGCTCAATGACCTATCAAGTCTAAATGCGTCATATTCATTATCGTATTCATATTTAGCGCTAGACCCCTTTTCTATCTCTATTATTGCATTAACGATCTTTGGGGATTTTTTATGGATTGGTATGTTATAAAAATTCATTTTATTCCAGTCAGGTCAGATGATGATCGGATTTTATTTCCAAGACCATCTATTATTTGAGTTTTATTTTCCTTGCATATTTTATATTCCGGAATCTCAGAATTATTTCGATCTCCTCCGTTAGCAAAAATATCAGGCCTTATCAAGTCTAATGTTTTGCGCACGGTCTTATCTTCGTCTATAGAAAGTACAGCCTCATCAACACCTTTGATTTGAGAGACAATGGCAAGACGGTCATCCTCGCACATAAAGGACTTGCCCTTTTTAAGAGAGGATTGCTTATCGCTATTAACAATAACTATCAAGTAATCACCAAGATCTTGAGCCATCTTGATATATTCAAGATGACCGATATGAATAGGATCAAAATAACCACTAATCGCAACTTTTTTCATTTGACGCATCAATTGTTATTTGTTTTTGTTTTTCGATTTGCTCTTCCGAGAAACCCCAAAAAGTAATTTCCCATAAAATATGAGCAAGGTATTCAGGTGATGGCATTTTGATCGAATTAATTATATTCATGTCAATTAAATCAGCCCAATCTAAAAAATCAAGCGAAAATATTTCATCATTTACTTCATCGAGCAAACAAACGTCAACATCCGTGCTTAAGCTACCTATTCCTGCTATGTATATAGAGTAATTAGAAGCTTCTTTTTCTGGCAGTGACAGTAGTTTTTTATAAACTTTTGAATAGCGACAATCGATTTCCATAATCTTGGAACTGTCATGACCTTTATCTTGACAGAATAGCTTATATATAAAGTTAAATACTGACTTATAGGAAGTGGTTTTAAGCGAATCTCTGAAAGTGGTCATGATTTTAATGAGTAGAACTATTTTTAGAGTTCTCTTCAGGTATGAAGTTGTAACCTTGGCTATTACTATAATATAAGCTATTGTAACTTTGTTGGAGATGGCTTATATAAGATTTTTGAGAAAAAATAGCATCAGATTGGAGCTTTATGGTCTCATCTTGATCTGCGCAGACATTATGGAGTCTAATATTTTCTTTATCACACTTATACAAGAAGAACACTAAAAGTAAAATAAAAGAAGACAGCAAAAAAATTAAATTATTATCTTTCATAAATATGAATACACATTATAAAAAGAAAATATAAAATATATTATCCAAATATTTTTTTTATGGATTTTCTTGCTTTTCTTATGGTGGAAGAGTCAGAGTTGCATTTGAGATCTACCTTTATGTTGCTATTGATTTTATCATGAACATTTTTCAATAAATTCGAGATAGTCTGATGCGTAGTTCCCATTTCTTTCCCTATCTCTATTATGGTGTGACCTTTTTTGTAAGATTTAAATGCTTGAAGTTCGTTAGGTTTTAAAAAGTCACTATAATCTTCAATCCATTTGATGATGTTCTTGACTTTGTCTGGCGATTCCATTAGCTTGAAGTAATCATCCTCCTCGCCTATTGAATTACATACAGCGTCGAATAAAGTATCCCCATTTTCGTTAACTATATAGTTTTCTGATACATTATTAAAGTATCTAACGTCCGTTCCGGCCGCCCCCATAGATGTCCATCTTATTTTATTCCTGCAAGCCGCATAAAGCATCTTTCCAAAACCGTCCTTAGTTAGGCATTCTTCATACTTTATGATTGCAGAATCCCTATACATTATTAAGCTATAATTAACTTCTGCTGCTATTTCTTCTATAGATAATCGATGCATTGACCTTCTGTACTTAGCTATTATATATATGATATCTTTTTGCATAGAAGATAAAAGATTGTTATATACAACCACATTCTCCTCGCTAACTACCATGATACTTGAATAGAATATTTAATTTATTAGGAAAAGCACATTGCCTGACATCTTGCCATAAGGAAACTGATAATCTTTGCCCGTTCAGTTTTGAGTTTTTGTGTATCATTGATATTTTTAAATTTGTTAATTTAGAATTGACCTTGTCCTCTTCAAGTTTTCTTCTCAGAATTACTTCTGCGAAAGAATAAGATCTAGCTATAATTATGCATTTTAGTTTATTATATTTTCCGCTATCCTTTATCTCAGAATATTCCACCAACCAATACTGGGAGTAACCGAATTCAATTTTTCTAAATTTTTCCTGCAACTGTTTTTCGCTAAGGTTTTTTTTGTTGATATAACCTTCTCTTCTGTAGAATTTTTGATATTTATTGTAAGATAGTTGGTTCTTTTTTCTAAGCTCTTTAGCTCTTAGAATTCTTGCCTGCTTTAATTCTACATTGATCATATGCTTAATAATTGCTGGTGATTGTCGTTTTAGAATTAAAGGTCTTGAAGTGAAATCTACCTATTTCTGGTGGAGTGTTTTTCTTATTAGGTAGACTTGACAATTCGTTATTAACTGGAAATATCTTTTTAATTAATAATTTTTGATCATATCTAGACGAATTGTGATCTAATCCTTTAAATATTGCAAGAGCCCACTTGCCTGTATTAATGGCTGCATTTATATCAGCATGAGTGTCGCAACCGCAATTAGAGCATTTAGAATGTCTTTTCTTGCTTACGTAATTACATCTAGAGCAAGTTCTTGAGCTATAAGGCGTGGGGGGAGTTGCAAAAGGAACGCATCGATTTTCGCATTGCTTGATTAAATATTCGCGTACTTTCTCTTGGCCAAAGGTTCCGTTCGTCTGCCCTGTCTTGACCTCATCGATCCCGATTAATAATTTATTATTTATAGCATAATCTACCAAACCAATCGAAGAAAAAAAGATAGCTACTAAATTGCGATGCTTTTTATGTAAATTCTTAACTTTCTGTCTTAATTTACGAGCATGGGCAGTTTTAAAAGGCCGATCAATAGGCTTGATTATTTTTTTTCCCTTTCTGAATCGCTCTTTTAACTCTTTATTTATCGAACCAATCTTATCTTCGATTTCAGCAATATCATTTGGTTTTTTAAATAGACTGCAACCATTAATTGGCTGACTTGTAGCTATCCAGTTGTCTATGTTCTCGTTAACGTCTAAGCCTAAGTGCCCTTTAGGGTGGTAGGAGAAAGTTCTTTCAAGAGAGCAAGCTGCGACAAAGACGTGCTGTTTAATGCAAATATTTCCCGCAAATCGCTCGCACTTGCTAGATCCTAAATTTTCAATATACCTTAAGTGGCTATTTTTATCTTCGTATTTTAATACGGTTAAAGGTCTTGAATTATTCTTAAGTTGTGTATTTAAAGTTAATTCACATTTGTGAGCGTCAAGTTTTATTATCTGATTCAAGAAAGCGACTTCTTTTCTTTTTATATGGCTTTTATTAAGCCTTAATGTTCCCGATTTTATTTGCTTTTTATTTCGACTAAGAAAGCCTTTGTATCTACTTAATAGGTACTGGACGATGCCTCTTGAGTAGGAGATTTGATAAGAATCCAGACCAAGCTTTATGAATAGATCGTCAAGTCCCAATATGTTCTCGCTTCTCATTTTGCAGTTCGTTATTTGCTTGTCTAGGTCATTGACAAATATTTTTGTTGCGATGCTCTTTTTTATATCTATCTTTTTAGATGAATGATTAGACCATAGCCATGTGTTTATGGCGATTGTGCATTTAAAGTGAAAATCAACAAAATCTTCAACTATCTTTTCGTCAAGGTTTGTTATATTGAATTTTACTGCGCGTCTTACATTATACTTTTTAAGCTGTGTCATGTTAAAAAGTATAGCACAAATAAATTAACCAGTCAAGACTTTTTTGTCCATTTACAGTAATTCGGATTCTCTAGCCGTTTTTTCTTCATGTACTCTCTTTTTTGCTCTCTACGCTTCTCGAGATTATCTGTATCGTATTTTTTTTGAGCTTTAGATTGAACTAATTTGCCTTTCTCGCTTTCAGCGTATTTTTTCTGAGCCTTATTTTTCATACATAGTCCACTAGTGTCGGAAAGTCGTTTTCATTTTTTTTTCGATTTCCAGTTTATTGAGTCAAAATTTTTTTTAAATTTTTTAGAAAAAATGTTTCTAGGAGAATCTCCTTTTCCGCTAGAAGAATTGCCCTTTCTAGAAAGACAGGAGGCACCACGGCAGTTGGGGGTTTTACTCTTCATCCTTATCGTCTAGCTCATCTAAGTCATCTAAATCAAGGTCACACTCAAAATTACCAGCAGTAGCAAGCTCTATAACTTTTTCCTGTAAGGCTCCAATCATTATAAAAGTATTCAAATCAAATTCAGACAGATACCTTCCTACTAAATCATCTAAAGCGAAGCGAAATGCATCCGTTTGCTCATCAAGGCCAGAAGGCCCACTTGGTTTCCAATTTTTATCCTTCATGTATAATAATAATATATAAGAGTTGAATTTTCAAACAAAAAGAGACGCCCATTTCTAGGCGCCTCTAATTTCTTAAGAAAAATAAGTGAAATTACTTACTTTCTTGCTTTTGTAGCAGGCCTACTAGAAGAAGCAAGGTGATTAAACCTGCCAAACTAGCCTCCGGACCTACGAAGCCATTCACGATGTCTTGAATATTTCCAATGACATTCATTCCAGCTTCTTCGCCAAAAACTACCTGAGCAAGCACAAGGAGTCCGACGATAGACGTTAATAGAGCAAAAAGGCCGCCGATGGCGCCTTTGATTATTTTTACTATGTTTTCCATGATATTTTAAAATTTAGAATTGAAAGCTTAAAGAGGTACCAAACACGAATTCTCTTTCGATATTATCAGCATCCACATAGTCAACAGAAAGCCCAAGCTCGCTAGTTCCAATGGATTTTGCCAAAGCAGACCCGACAGAATAATAATCTCTATCTAGAGATTTTGTAATCTCAGTATTACCCGCAGAACCTCCTAAGGTTAACTGTCCGAAACCAACATCAAATTCATGAGAAAGAGAAGCTTCTAATGTATATAAAGATTCATCTAGATTCCTATAAACGGATAATGTTGGACTTAACAATGATTCATAAGAAACGGAGACAGCTACTTCTAGTAAAGGTTCTCCCGCAACATCCTCAAAGTGATTAAGACCAAGATAAGCATTAAGAAGGTCGTCAGCAAAAGTTTTGCTTAAGCCTCCTTGGATCTTGTAGCTATCAACAGAAGAATCAACTGCTTGATTAGTACATGCACGAAGGCTAGCTTCAAATCCAGAGAGGTTTTTCTCTAAACCTACAGAAGCTTGCACGGACTCTTCTGCTTTCTGTTCTCCCCTGTAGAAAAAATCAGAAACATAACCAATTCTAGCAGAATTGCTTGCGATTGCGACATTAATAAAAAGCCCGAAAAGGGCATAGACCATTATTTTTTTAGTATTCATAATATATTTTGATTAATATAAATTTATTTTATTCTTATCTCTTTCCATTCTACGCATTTTGATTTTATTAAATCCCTGATTTTTCTTTGTTTTGTTGAGAGCTGGCTTTTTCCGCTTTTTATTTCAACAAAAACTACAGCAGCATCATCAAAAACTATATAGTCAATAGGTTGGCCTGCGAATATTGCGTCTTCTGGATTGTATGGGAAGTGTTCTAAAAAGGGGGCTAATTTTTCTGCTATATTTCCTAGTCTGACTTCACTGCTCTTCTTTTGAGATAGAATGGTTTTGCGTGAATTTCCTTCATTATATAGGTCTTGTTTTAGTTTTTCAATTAAAATTTTACTTTCTGATTCCTTATCTGCATGATAATTATCTAATTGAGCTACTTGGCTTTCTTTTTTTTGCAGATTTTTTATTAATTCTATCTTTTCTTCTTCTAGTATGGATAATCTATTCTTGTAATCGCTGAATATATCTATATCTGTGTCTTTAGTGGGCTGCTTCCTGTATAGCCAAAATACGAAACCTGTTATAATGAAAGATAGGGATACGAAAAAGTATTCCATTACTTTTTATGACTATCTAAGTCTATGTTGTGACATTCGCAATAAGCGACTGAGTATCCTGTCTTGAAGCTGAACTTGTCTATAAACATAATAAAGGGAATAATTAAATAAGAAAAGGGCTCAGAAAATCCTATCGTAAAAATCATAATCATTAAGATTGATGCGTAAGGGCAGAATTTATTGAGGGCAAAGTTGATTAATGTAGTTCTCATATTTTAAAGTTTACTTAGTGATACAATTCGATCATGCCGGAAAGAGCGTATGGATTTTCTTCCATAGCAGTAAGATCTGAATCCTACATTGTCTCTCTTTTCTGATTTGTTTCCAAAGGAATTGTAAAGATTTGGTTTATTTATCACGTAACTTTTTATTTTATTTTCATTAGTGCGGTATACAATAAGGTATTTGCTGATAAATTTGTTTCTAATCCATTGGTATATCTTCATGTCAATTTCCTGTACTGCCGAAGCCGTCTGATTCGCGCTCAGAGGCAGATAGCTCATTTACCTCAATGATTTCAACGAATGGTAGTTTCATTATTAATAATTGAGCTATTTTATCTCCTATTTTATACTGTCTGCAAGAATAGTCGTCGCTCATTCGTATCTTTACTTCTCCTCTGTAGCCAGAATCAATTACTCCTACTGAATTGCGAAGCCTATGAGAAGTTTTAGATATACTTGATCTGGGGAAGATAAATCCAGCATAACCCTTCGGGATCTCTAGTGACAAGCCAGTACCATACTCCCAGAATAAATTACTTCTCTTATCAATGCTTATGGCTGTTAAGTCCATGCCAGCGTCACCTTCTTTTGAATAAAAAGGGACCTGACAATCTTTGTTAAGTTTCTTTACTTTTAGTTTCATATTACAATTAATACTATACTATATAACTAAGGAGATGTCAAGAAAAAAAATTGTTTTTGATTAATCTCTGATATAATTAAGGAAACAATAAAAACCTTATTATGAAGACCTCAGAGTAGTCTTAGGAAATCTCTTCTTGCTTTTTCCAGATATGGTGACGGCAATTTTTCATTGCGTCAGAAACTTTCAAGTGAAATATAGTCTCTCTAGTATTAGGCCTGCGAAATAATCGCAAAGCTGCGGACCAGCTATCTGTCACGAAAGGTAAATCCCATCGGGCCAAATTATTAGCCTGTATCCAATCTTTAAAATCATTTTTGTGGATTAAAACAAAATCATTTTTTCTTTCATAGATTATGAAAGTACATTTCTTATAAAGCCAACCTTCCCTGCCGTTTCTATCTTTTAGCTCTACCCACCCCCATAGATGTTTTCTTTTTTTACTTTTCTTTAGTATGGTTTTCTTGATAGCAACAGCGAATACTGTAGATTTATCTTTAGCATCCCACAGGACTAAGTCAATATCCTCAAGCTTTTCAGACTTTGTTGAAGCTCTCGATTTAAAACCATAAGATTCTGCGCATTCAATAAACATGTTGAAAGGATTTTTTTGTCCTGATAAGTGCATTAGTTAATAAATACACTTGATTTAGCGAATTTGATTAGGTTTTTTAGTACGAACTATCTCAACCCTTCTTATGTCGCCCGGATCCCACTCCTTTAATGCTTCTTTTAGGACTTGAGCCCTAACTTCTGCATGCGCAAAAGAAGGGTAGTTAACCGCTTCGATTCGACGTTTTGATCTAGTAACAACGTATACATATTCTTCAGTCATTTTATTTTATTATTATATTATTATATTATTATTTTATTATATAAATAAACTATATTTACTTCTAATAATTATTAGCCTCTTAACTATTAGTTATATTCTCACTCTATCTGCGATACAGTGCATTAAAAATGGATTCCGACTTCTCTCGCAACTTACTTTTTTCTTGAGCCTGCAATTTTAGTCGGTTTTTTTCTTCTTGCTCTTTAGAGAGCAGTGCATTTTCTGCTGCGCTTTTTTCTGTATATAAATTATCCCACTCTTCCTTCTCTTTTCTTTTCCTTTCTTTATCTTCAGCCTCTTGTTCTGGAGTCCCTTTAGCTACTATAAGGAATAAAACGCGCTGATCGGAGTCTGATTCTACAAGACCTTCAGAGTAGTCGATCAAATCTAGCCACTGTTTTTTATCTACGGAAATATAATGCTCGCTTCCTTTTACCTCTTCGGGCAAAGAGCTGTCAGTTATCAATGCGTACTCTAAGCTCATGATAAAATGACCCAACCAATATCAAAGGACCAGTTTTTTTTCTTTGCCTTACTAGGCAACGATAGAATCCTGTAAGCTCTAACATCGACTTGAGGAATTCGATTTGAATAACTTTTCATAACTTCGATAGAAGTTTCTTGGGGTGCCTTATTAGATCGAAAAACTCTAGTATGAATATTGTAAATAAATGCCCCTTTGGGGATTTTAGAAATTACATCCACAAATGCCTCTTCAGGATTTTCACCATGGCCACTGGCAAATCCAGAGTTCTCTTCCGTAAACTTAGAGAACTCTTGAATAGAATTTTTTGAAACTGTTGTTGATTTACTAGTCACGAAAAGGCTCGTTAGCATAATAAATGATAAAAATATAATTTTGTTTTTCATGTTAATTCATTCTCCATAGTAATGTGATCATCCAATTGTCGTTCTTCGTAGCGGCTTTCAAGACAGCTTTTTGGTATACTGTAGCATCAAGGGGGACATTAGACATAGCTTGAGAGTAAGCTTCTGTGTATGACTTTCCCATCCCTATGCTAGAGCCGCAAACCATTACCTTTGCAGTTTCATGCATTGAATAACAATTTACGACTCCAACGTCAATAACGAAGGCAGACAATATTATTAGTAATGTCTGACGTATCATTACTGTAAGATAGTTGGCAAGTCGCTATCAGTAGCAGTTTCTACAGAAGCAACAGGAGCAACAGGAGCAACAGGAGCTGCTTCGACAGCAGGTGTCGCAGTTACGCTAGCATCAGAATTCTTAACGTATTCTTCCCTAGGCTTTTCTTCGTAAACGATAAAGTCAGGAGCTTTTTCGTTCTTAGCTTTTCCTTTGTTAGTAAAAACTACGATACGAACTTCCTTCTCCGTACCGAATTCACCAAACTTCAAAACACCTGAAAGGTAATTCTGTGTCTTGCCTTCTCTGCGCCATAAAGCGCCGAGCTCTCGTTTCTTCCAATCGCTTTGCGATGCACTATTATTATTTTCTTCACTCATAATTTATTTTTTATCTTATCGTTTCTAATTTAAGTATTATCGTATGTTTTTGTCAATTTGTCAAGGAAAATCGGTTTGGCTCTAGAAGTTAATTTGGAATACTGTCTTTTAAGCCTGTTGAGAACTCTTTTTTGAGCTTCATCTTCCTTATTGTAATTTATTATTTTTTTTAATTTTTTAATAGTTTTTTGGTTCATGGTGTAATATATTTTATATGAAAGTTATACTTGAAGCTTGCTTGTCGGAACCTCCCAGTTTAATTACTTGTTTTAGGGATGTAACTTTATATGCAGCTTGTTTTGCTAGGGTGAATGTTTTAGTAGAGTGTCCTCAAGAACAAAAAGATAGTTATTATCATTGGCTAAAAAGGCACGGAGCTTATGATTTTATAGATGAAATTATATATTTAAATGAAGAGGACGGATATAGAATAGGCACTAATAATCCTAACTTTAGGACAAGTAAAATAGACTATAATAATTTAAGCAAAGTAATAGCATTCCTTAAAAATATACAGTAAAAATCATACAGATAAGTGATTGTCAATTAAATTATATATGGAATCATTGTGCTCACCAATTAAAATTGGTCCATAACGATCTTTTATGACATTATGGAAGTTTTCTTCTACTACTATAACTTTCGAAGCTCTTGAGAACACTTCAGCGCCGAATGAATCAATAAAAGCAGCTCTTAACCCTTCTTGAATTTCAATAGCGGGTTGAGACAGGGAGAATTGAAAGTCAAGTTTTTCTGAATTTATTAAAATTAGCATGATTCTTTTTCTGATTTAGGGCAAGTTCCTTTGTGAAGCAAGTATATTATACCCATGCAAAAAGTTACAAAATAAAGAGAAGATTCATATTGACTCAAAGAGAGCATGAGTAAAAAACAGCTAGTGGGTAAAATGTATTTCATGATTATCTAAATTCCTTTCTTAAGAGTCTCCATCTATCAGAGTCTATTGGTTTAATTCCATTGTCTATAGCATACAACATCTCAACCACTTCGTCAAGACTATTATATATATATTTATGAGGGAGCATACCTAATAGCCATAAAGGGGTTTTTGATTTGCCTCCTTCCATACTTATGAAAGTTGGCTTTTTCATTCTAATTGCTGTCGTTATTTCTTCAGCGCTGCCCCAGCTTGCGACATCAGGAACCAAGTGAGCTATTATGAAATCACTACGATCTACTAAATTTAAATCGTAAGCACGAACAGTTTTCATCCTTTCTGATACCCTATCGTACTGCTTTGTCTTCATCCACGTCTCCATTTCCACTCGAGAAGCTTCATCTTCTTCTACGTTTTTTATAAAAGGCTTCTTATAGGGATCAAAGCAAGTAATATTTAGAGAAGATAACTGTTCAGTAACTTCGTCTCGCCAATCCCTACCGCTAAGGTATTGCATGTGGCCGACTAAATATGTTTTAGTTTTAAACAATAGATTCATTAAAGCATGATACTATAAATGAAAACATTTGTCAAGGATTAATTATTCAAATTTAAAATTAATTTTAGACTTTAATAAAGTTATTTTAAGCTTTTTCTGGCTCTCGAGAGCCTGATTTAATAATTCCGTAGCAAGAGGGTTTGTTATAAGGTTCTGTATGACACGGTCTATTGGCCTAGCACCGTCTTTTAATTCAGAAACTTCTTTAAATAGAAAATCTTTAACTGCTTTATTAATAAATAAAGATATATTCTTTTTCTTTAATTTTGACTTAAGTTCTTCTAGGTGAATGTTTATTATATTTAATAAATTATTATCTTTAAAACTTTTGAATACTATGAGCTCATCTATTCTATTTAAGAATTCTGGGCTGAGTTTCTTTAGCGCTTCTTTTCTTATCCTGTCTTTGATTTCTAGATGATCTTCTGATTGGGTAGAGGCGGCAAATCCAACTCCAATTTTTCCGTTAGCAATGTCAGAACCTATATTCCCTGTCATCATTATAACGCAATTTTTAAAATTAATCTCCCTGCCCATGTTGTCTTTGATAGTGCCTTCATCTAATATCTGGAGTAAAGTTTGAATGACATTTTCATGAGCTTTTTCTATCTCGTCAAATAAAACAACGCTATAAGGGTTCTTCCTTACCTTCTCAGTTAATTGACCAGCACTCTCAAATCCTACATAACCCGGAGCAGTACCTATCAATTTAGAGCCTGTGTGGGATTCACTATATTCTGTCATGCTTATATTAATAAAGTTATCTTTACTCCCAAAAAGCTTCTCGGCTAGAATTTTTGCCGTATGAGTCTTGCCTATACCAGAAGAACCTAGCATTAAAAATGTACCTATAGGTTTATTTTCGTCTTTTAACCCCGCTCTATTTCTTATTAACGCATTGCAGATAGAAGAGACAGCTTCTTCCTGACCAATAACCAGCTTATTTAATTCTGACTGTAATTGCAAGAACTGCTTCTCTGAAGTTTGAGATATTTGCTCGACAGGAACCCCTATCTTCTTAGATAATATATTATATATGTCGTCAGGCTGTACTTTAAAGTTTTTCTCTTTGTTTTCCGCAGACCACTTCTCTATAATTTTTTTGTATTTTTTAAGCATTTTATCTTGCTGTTTTGATAAGCTAGATCTAGTCTTACTCGAAGTGGCTTCGTCCTCGGCTGTCATTAATTTTTCTAATTTTGTCTCTAACTTTTTAGCCTCTTCCGGTCTTTTGAAATTTTCGATCTTAACTTTGGATCCAGCTTGATCCATTAAGTCAATAGCTTTGTCGGGCAGAAACCTGTCATGAATATATTTTACTGATAGATCAACGCATAATTCGATTGCCTCTGGAGAGTAGGATACATTGTGAAAAGTTTCATATGAAGAAGCTATTCCTTTTAAAATTTTCTTGCAGTTATTTGAGGAAGGTTCTATTGTATTAATTGGCTGAAATCTTCTGGCGAGAGCTCCATCCTTTTCTATATGTTTTTTATATTCATCAAATGTGGTCGCTCCAATGCATCTGATTTCGCCTCTTGCGAGCATAGGTTTAAGAATGTTAGCGGCATCCATACTGCCCTCAGCGCTACCAGCTCCCACTAAGGTGTGCATCTCATCAATAAATAATATTAATTTAGGCATCTCTTTTAGCTCGTTGATCACATTTTTTAGTCTCTCTTCAAATTGACCTCTATATTTTGTGCCAGCTATCATGGAGGCTAGATCAAGGCCGTATATTTCATGACTCAATAAATGCTCCGAACACTCAGACCTGACTATTTTTCTAGCTAAGCCTTCTACTATTGCAGTCTTGCCTGTCCCGGGCTCGCCAAGAAGTATAGGATTGTTTTTACTTTTTCTGCAAAGTATTTCTGTAACTTCTTCAAGCTCTGTTTCCCTGCATATAACTTGATTGAACTTGCCCTCTATCGCTAATTGATTATAATTAATTGCATAAGATTCAAGCGCACTGCTTGATTTTTGATTTTTCTGAACAGGACTAATGTTGTTGGAAGAAGCTTCTAGGTGTTCAGCCTCAACTGAAGACGTTATGTTTGAGGATTCTAATAAATGAGCTTTAACCGCGATAGAAAGTGAAGAAGGGTTGATTCCACAGCCAAAAAACAAATTTTCAGTTACTCCCGAATTGTATTTTATTATTGCTATTAATAAATGCTCAGTGCCTACATAAGACTGAGATAGAGCATTTGCCGCTTCACATGCTATTTCAAGGATACTTTTAAAATCCTCCGAAAAAGTAATACTTTCTGATTTGTTAGACCCTCTGGTCATGCTTTGTTCTATAAAGTCACGAAAATCATCTATTCCGTAACCTGAAATATCAAAAATTTCCCTAAGGAGACCTCTAGGTTGAGAGACTAAGCCTAATAATAGGTGGTCTATACATACAGCATCCGCCCTATACTCTAGAGCGTAATCTCGTGAACTTTTAAGAGCTTCTTGAGCTCGAGGAGTAAAATTAGGAGTTGAGTCCATCATATTTAATTACACTGATTATTCAGATTTTATATCACTTAACTTCATATATATTTTTTCATCCATCTTTTGAAATGAATGTGAAAAAAGTATGTCTTCCCCTTTGCTTCCATAAAAAATGACTATACTGTCTTTCTGTAGGCCTTTTGGATTTTTTTCAAGAAACTCAGAGAGAACTTTTACCTGTTTCCATCCTCCGTGTTCACTCCTAGCGTTTCTATCCATTAGCATAATCGGATATTCTCCGACTTCATCACGAATAGTAGCTTTTATATAATCATTTCCATTCCTGCTAGTACCTTTAAAGGAATCAGAAACTACACCTATGAATCTACCATAGCTATCTTTATCTAAAGATTTAAAATCCATAGAGTCTCCAAATTTTTCTCCATTTTCAGAAAAAACATCTTTAAGTATTACTGTAGGGCTATAGCCGAGCAGCTTGGTTTCAAAATACCAATTTGCGAATTGCTCAAATTTTTTATTTTTATCATATATTTCCTTGTAAGAGTCATACTTTTTACGAAATGTTTGAAACCTGCTTTCTTTCATCAAGGGCTTTCCGTCGTCTCCTATTAATTTTTCTACAACTACCGCTTGTATGGTTTCAAGAACGTCCCAATTATATTTAGGGCCAAGAGATTCGAAGTTTCTTTTTTCTCTGTCCGTTAATACATTGAAAGCTTGAGCCTCAAGAACCAATCTTGATCTTCTTACTTTATATTCAGACAGTGCTCCTGCTTGTATAAGGGCAGATAGGATTCCAATATTGAGACCTGCTTGCTTTGCAGATAAAAAGATATCGTACTTGGTTGGATTAGAGCTATCACGAAAATCCTTAAGAGCTTGAAGTGATTTCTCGCTTACCCCCTTGATACTATTAAGACCAAAGCGTATGTTATCCCCTTCTATTGTAAAATCCATTTCTGACCTTACGAGATCTGGAGGAAGAAGATCTATTCCAAAAAAAGATAACTCTTGGCAAATTTTATTAATTTCTTCATGGGGAGTTGGCTCATACTTAGCCATTTTTAAGAGGGCAATAAAGAAATTCTTAGGATGTTTAAATTTTAAATAAATAGTCCAAGCTGCTAGGTTTGCGTAAGCTAAGCTGTGTGATTTATTAAAGGAATAATTGGCGCTATCTTCAGCAACCTTCCATAGGATATCTCCTATTTCTGGGTCTAGCCCTTTATCTTTTATCTTTTCTTCGATCTTTCTTTTCCACTCTGGCATCTTGTCTATTTTTTTCTTACCGACAATTCTTCTCAATTGTTCCGACTCGTCAAGGGTGAATCCAACCTTTACCGCCATTTTCATCAACTGTTCTTGGTATAAGGGTATTCCACCTGTGTATGAAAGTACGTCATCATAAAATTCGTGCTGACTTTGAAACTCTCCAGTTTGAGAATATTTAGTATATTGATCTAGGAACTCTAAAGCTCCCGGTCTTGCGATAGCTACCACAGCACTTAATTCATCTAAATTCTTAGGCTGAACTTTTCTACAAACATTAAAATTAGTATAAGCTTCTATTTGAAATAAACCCTGAGCATGCTCTAAAGGTTTTAAGTTTTTATAAATCTCAGGATCATCTGGGTCTACTGATTCAATGTCTAAATCTAGCTGATTGCACACATCATACAGCACGCTTAAAGTTCTTAAACCTAATATGTCAAATTTAACCATTAACTCGGACACCCAATTCATATCATAACCAGTGACGAGACCTCCATCATTAGTTAACTGCACAGGGCATATGTCTTCAAGTTTTTGAAAGGATATTGCTATTCCGGAAGGATGTACTCCTGTATTCTTATTTAGACCTTCAAGTTTTCTTGCTATATTGTAAACTTCATTATTATTGACTGACCATTCTTGAAAATCTTCGCTTTCTAGTACGGCTTCTTGCAATGGAGCTACTTTTCCAAATCTTTTTGGTATAGTATCACTAATTAGGTTGACCTCTTGCTCTGTTAAATTTCCTACGATTTTTCCGCACTCTTTTACGCAGAGCTTTCCGCTTAAGGTATTTAAAGTAAGAATCTTAGAGGTTCTTCCCGGATACTTGTCTTCAATATACTTTATAACCTCTTGCCTTCTTTCATAGCTTATATCATTATCAATATCAGCTAATAAACTACCATCAAGATATGTGATCCCATCTTTTTCTGTTTTTTTTGCTCTGCTTTTACTGACAAATCTTTCAAAAAATAATTCATGCTTTATTGGATCTACCTTAGTTACCCCAATTAAATAAAGCACCAATGATCCTGCTGCAGAACCTCTACCGGGGCCTGTCGGGATGTCGTTTGTGTGGCAATAGTTTATTATGTCCCAGTTTAATAAAATATAATCTATGAACCCAAGTTCTTGCAGCGTGTCTAACTCGCTCTTAGTTCTTTCTAAATATTCAGCGCTATTCTCTAAGACGTCTATGCCTTTTGACTTTATGCATTTCCAGCATAAGCGTTTGAGGAAGTCTAAGTTAGATATATTAGGGTCAACTTCAAGTTGTTCATAATATTTTTGCTCTATATCAATTTCTGGTAATCTAACACCAAGAAATTGTTTTTCATATTTTGTAAAATCTTTCTTAAAACTCATATTTCAATATCCCAAATCATTTTTTTAAAAACTTCGTAATTCTTTTGTATGTCATAAAGTGCGTCATGTAATTTTTTTATATTAAAAGGCACTTCATATTTCTTGCATAAGTCGATTAACTTATTCTTACCTCTTTTACCTATGAAAGATAAAACTTTATACTGCCATTGAATAAAGTCTTCACTTGGATTGTATTCAATGTTATTATGTATAGCTCTTGCTATTGATAAAGTGTCAACTAACTGAGGTAGATAGCTATAATCGGGCTTCTTGCCTATTAACCTACGGCAAATTCCGTGCATGTATACATCAAAGCCTAATATGTTATGACCAACTTTCAAGTATTCTGGATCGTATAGATATTTTTCAAAGTGAGCTATGGGGTCAATAGGGTCTACGGCCTTGTTGTCATATTTTTGTTGAGTCCATCCTGTTACTTTTGCAGCTCCGTCTGAAACTTTTATATCTTCCCATTTTAACCAATAGTCGCATTGTTCTATAACCCTATCGTCATGAATAACAATAAAAGCAAGTTGCCAAGGCTTATTCCTAGTAGAACCTAGGTTCAAACCGCAGGTTTCAAAATCAAAAAACACATACTTTTGCTGTTTGTTAAATCTTAATAAATCTTTTCTCATAATTCTATATGTTTAACTTTTTTAAAACAATCTAAATCTGTTCCCCCTCCATAACTTATGGAACTTTGCAGGTCTTGTTTTATTTCTTCGAATTTATCTCCAAAGCTCATGTTGATTGCATTAACGTTCGTCAATTTGCCTTCTATGTGTTTATTGTGACTTTTATTTTCTTGGCTAGCAGAGCCAAAGTAAGCTTTGGATGATATTCCATTAATAACAATAGTCTTTGATGGGCTATCAGAGCAAGCCGCGAACATACCTCCAGCCATAACTAAGTCAGCGCCAGCGACTAAGGCTTTAGCGATGTCGCCATTATGCTCAATGCCACCGTCTGCAATAATAGGTATTTTATCTCCTACATCAAACCGTTCTCTAGAACTATAGCAATCTCCGCACTGACGAACGCAAGTAAACATAGGCATCGTGAAGCCAGTCTTGTCTTTGGTGGTGCATGGAGAGCCCTGACCTATTCCAACCTTGACAATGTCAGCCCCCCAGTTAGATAAACAAACTACAGCATCTGGAGTTGCTACATTGCCCGCTATGACAATAACATTGCTTAACTCTCGCTTGATAAACTGAATCATTTCTTTCATTGCTAATGAGTATCCGTGAGCAATATCTATAGTGATAAAGTCAACTCTAAGTTTTGTATCTCTTATATACTCGATGATCTTTTCATCGCCCTCTTTTACTCCTAGGCTTATGGATATATTTTTCCATTTTTCTGCATTCGCCTGAATAATAAATTGTATTATGTCGATATCAAACCTGTGCAATATGTACAAGTATTCATTTTCGCTCATCCATTTAGCTAGGTCATGGTCAATTACGGACTTCATGTTTGCTGGCACTATTGGCAATCTAAATTTAAAGCCGCCAATCTTGATAGAAGTGTCGCAAGAAGACCTGCTTAAGACTTCGCTGTATTGTGGGACTAGGGCCACATCTGAATATTTAAGTGATTTCATTTTATAGATTCAAGGTAACTTTCAAAGCAGAATTCTGAACTTGCACAATGATCGAGATTCGGCATGTCTAAAGTTTTTGCTTTGTTAGAGAAACCCCGACTGCAAATGCATTTATATGTTTGGTAAGCCTCGAAATCTTTTCTGTTTTCATAGTATATGGTTTTAACTTTTTGAGTTTCGAATCCGTTGCTTGAGCAATAATTTTTTATTATTTCTTGGAGTATAAAATCAAAAGGCAAATGATTATCTTCTATGAAGTAAGTTGGATCAAAAAAGGAATCATCTAGCATACAAGGTTCTTTGTAAGAAAAGGAATTATGAAAAATAAATGAATCATAAAATGGAATGCAAATTTTTAGATCATTTGAATTGTAGAACTCCTTTAGTGACTTAAAGTCTATCTTGCCTGCTCCTTTTGTAAATGCAGTGCTGTAAATTTTATTTAATAAATTACAACCATCGGAATTTCTGGCAAAGATAATTATCTTATGAACGCACATTAAGCATCCTTTTTTTGCTTCAATTATCATGTCATCACAGACGTCGAGTCGAAGTCCAAATATTAATTGAATATTTAGTTCTTCTGCTTGTTTTTTAGCCTCAAGCAACCCTACTAGAGAGTCTTCTACTAAAATTACTTCTCTAAGATTGTTTTTACTTGATATGTCAAATACACTTGTTGGGCCGCCCTCATTGGATTGATTGGGACTCGTTAAGGTGAGTATGCTTTTGCCTATACTGTAGTGCGACTTAAAGAGTGGAATCATTTGAACAGTATACTATAAAGCAGCCGTTCAGTCAAGAAAAAAAACGAAACAAAAAAGGCGCCCCGAAGGGCGCCTTTTAGGGGGTTAAGTTTTATGGTGATTAATTAACAAGTAGCGCCCCAACTAGGAAGATTTGATGAAGTTTCTGCAAATGGCGCAGTATGTGTTGCTGGGTTGCCATTTGTTGCGAAAAAAGTTGGTTCACTGAGGTTTGCAACGCACCAATTGCTTATGTCCAACGAAGTTAGAACATCACACCTACTGAACATATAACTCATATCCGTCACATTACTTGTATCCCAATTGCTTGCATCTAAAGATGATAGACTTGAGCACTCTTGGAACATACCCTGCATATACTCTACATTACTTGTATCCCAATTACTTACATCCAGAGAGGTGACGACACCGCAAAACTGAAACATATTACTCATAGCCATTACCTTACTTGTATCAAAATTGCTAACATCCAAAGAAGAGATTCCGTCCAATCCATTGAACATATCATTCATATACTCTACATTACTTGTATCAAAATTGCTTACATCAAGAGAAGTTAAAGGCACACCACCCATGAACATACTGTTCATATGCGTTACATTACTTGTATCAAAATTGCTTACATCCAAAGAAGTTAAAGACCAACAAGACTCGAACATCCTTGACATATCCGTCACATTACTTGTATCAAAGTTGCTTACGTCCAAAGAAGTCAGTTGCTTACAATTCCTGAACATCATGTTCATGTCCGTTACATTGCTTGTATCCCAACCACTAAGATCAAGAGTTGTAATGTTTTTTTCGTAGAACAAATATGACATATCCGTTATCGCACTTACATTCCATGCGCTGATGTTTCCGTAAGTTGCTTCCGCAGAAGTTGAATCTGCATTCCAAGCGCCTATCGCAGTTCGAAGGTTTGCTGTTGTCGTGAAACCAGAAGAATTAGGAGCTGCTGTAGTCGTTGGAGCTGCTGTAGTCGTTGGAGCTGCTGTAGTCGTTGGAAATGCTGTGGTCGTTGGAACTGCTGTAGTCGTTGGGGCTGCTGTAGTCGTAGTTGTAGCGTTTAATACAGCTTCAGCGGCAAGAACAGTACTATGCTTGTTGGCATCGCTCATTGCTGAGCCGCTAAACATCGTGCCGGCACCAACAGAATTACCATTTAGGCCTCGAAACTTTAGTGATCCATTAGTAAATCCCGTATTATCCTTAAACATATTCGATACTGTCGCATTGGGTTTGATTTTTTTGTGCCAACCCCAAAGAGCTTGATCATATGAAGTTCCCTCGAACATGCTGGACACGTTTGATAAAGCCCCATCTGCAAGATTCCATTTAGAGATACTTTTGTCAAAATTAGAATATTCAAACATATGACTAAGATCAGTTACGTTAGAAAAATCAATTTTATTACCAAAGCTCGTTGGTTTGTTCCAATTTTTTGTAGTTTCCTTGTCACATTCACTTGAAGTCCCAGACATTACCCCTATCATTTTAGAAGGAGTGCATGCAAGCTTGGTAAGGAAAGAGCTGTTTCTTAAATTTATGCACCCTGCAAAGGTATACTTGAGCTCGCTTACGCTGCTTGTGTAATCTCCCGTGCCAGAATAAACTATATTTCTTAACATTTTATAACCAAAGAAGTCTCCTATTCCGTGCAATTTGAAGTCCTCGTCTAGTATTTCAAGTTTACTTATTTTTAAGTTTGAAAAGTTTTTATACGTACTTGATGCGGACGAATGCTTGCTGGTAGAAGCTTTCCAGAATTTCCATTTTGTGTTTGGGCTATTTTCCCCATAGGAATCTGCATAAGTAAAACTGCCTGATACACTATCGCAGGAATAATTTATATCGCTAGAAGCCACAGTAACAGATCCGTTTGCATTGTTTGCAATATCAGTACCGCCAATAGTTAAAACGGAGCCAGTTTTGTTTTTAAATAAATAAGTACCAGATGTCACTTTGATAGAGTCTTCATTGTCAAAACCTACATAATCTCCGGAAAATTTAAAAACAATTTTTCCGTCCTCTTTTGTTACTAGGTTTCTTTTTACCGGATTCAGAAATTCATTGCTCGCGTTTTCTACTTGCTGCTTGGGTAAAGAAAGCAATCTCTTGTTTCCTACTAACCAGCCTCCAGTAATCTCTATATCACGAAGTGAACTTGATCCATAAGTGTGTGTTAATGAATCTACGCTCGTGAAAATACCTGTGGTGTTAGTATCCCATACGACTGAAACTGAAAAATCGCTTGAAGATTCAGCTCCGGGAGTCTCTGCTGCTGTAGCGAATTTCAACTTAACGCTACTAGCTTTTATTTTTATTTTAATGTTAGACATATTGCTCTATACACTAACTTCTTAAATTTGATTGGAATTTAAAACAATAAAAAATAAACCACGGTATACAAAGAGACATAAGGAAATAAAGAAGAGGGCTAATGACACAAACTATATCAAACACATGGGCAACAAGCAACAACGAGCAGGAAGCTTTCATCAAGAATACAACGCATCCGTAGGGTGAAATATCACCAATAATATCCTTCATTGAATTTAAGATTAATTAATTAATTAATTAATTGATGATGGTAATCTAAGATACAATCTAATATCTTTTTATCAATTTTATAAGGAAAATCTCTCAAGGATTCTATTTCAAACCATTTGGAGTCAGTATGTTCGAATGAAAGTTGTGGAGTGAATAACTTTTCTACATGAGAGACATAGAATAAGAATTCACATTCCCCATCAAGAAAACTTCTAAAATAACGAATGGGATTTTTAGGCTGCAATTGAGTCTCTTCTTTGAGCTCTCTAACCGCTGCAAAATAAGGAGCCTCTTCATCTTCTACTGAACCGGCAAAAATAGACCAGTAACCTCCAAAATTGACTGGCAAACCTTTATAGGTTTCAATTCTCTTCCCTAATAAAATTTTATCTCCGCATATGACTGCGGTTCCTACATTCTTTTTTAATTTCACGATGCATCATAATACACGCTATTAATGAATAATTACTTTTTCTTTTGCGCTTTCTTGAAAGATTCTTTGGACGGTCTATCCTTATCGCCGGGCTTGGCCGCCTTATAATCTTTGCCCATTCTTTTTTTCTTTTTTCTTATATTGTCCCATAAGCCTTGCTTGCTTTCCGACTCGTCCAGACAAGTTAATTCTTCGTCCTCCGAGTCAGACTCTTCACCTTTAGTCATTTTAGTCACGCTTTTTTGTGACCACATTTTACAACTCCAGTAACGAGCTTTCCATTTGGGTCCGGGAGTTTCACACTTGTGTCTAGCTCGAAAACTTTTTCTTCTTGCTGGGTTGTCGCGCTTTATTTCCATATTTGGGTCTCCGAAATTTACTTTAACTACATTGCCTTTATCGTTTTTGACGTACACCGAGAACTTTTTAGGTCCCTTTGAGGTTCTAAAAGGTTTATTAAGCTTTTTCCCCTTTTTTTCTTCTGCGGCCCAAGACTCGTTTGTAACTAACTCTTCAAAACCTTCTGGTTTTTTAAGATTTATTTCGCTTGAAAAATCTAATTCCATACAAATATATACACTAAAAGTTTATTTTAAAGAGAAAATTCATCATCAAATTTCTTGGTAGATGGCTGGTTGTGAATAGGGCATCCTGAGTAAGATTCTTTCGTTATCGTATCATCGTCGTCTTGAATCTCTATTAGTGAGTCTTTTTGATCTAAGTGGGCGCTTTTCTTTACAATCCCATCCGAGTTTTTTAAAGCCCAATAGTCAAAACTAAATTTAAAAGAGCAGTGCCACATTAATGTTCCATCTTTTTTTAATTGCCCCGGGTGCTTGGCGAATCCGCAACTCAGCCTACCGCAAAAGCCATCTTCCTTAGGTGGAAATCCCTTATCGAATGCAAAATCACTACGAGCAGTCTCTTCGTCAAAGCTATCTAAGTAATTTTGCCATTCAGTCAATTGATATTCAAAGCCCTCTAACTCTTCGTCAGAAAGGGGAGCCATTTTTAGAACTCCTTTTCCGTCAGCGCCCAGTAAATCTTTGTTCAAGTCGAACTTTAAAAACAAAAACTCAGACTGCCTTGTGCTGTAATCTGGGTACAAGTGTTTGACTGCTAGGGAATAAATCAAATCCTGCAAATTATCCTTAGCTTCTTTTCCTTGAAAGACCTCCTTGCTTGTCTTAAAATCTCTAATAATAGCAATTTTTTCTTTTTTATATAGGAATAATTTATCAATAAAGCCATTTATCCTATACTTGACATCCTCTTTTTCTACAATGATATGGAAGTCCTTCTCTGAAAAAGCTTCTTCTAATTTTCCAGTCGCATTTCCAAAGTAATCATATTGAAGTCCGTTAATAGTCATAGCGTCAATAAGATCTATGTTATCTGGATCATCAACTCCTAGCCTTCGCGCCCAGACCTTAACCAGTCTCTCCACAGAAGGCACGCAGAACATAGTATTCTCTGCAATTATCTTGTCGTAATAACTTTTTCTTCGAGGATCGCACAAAAGCTCAAGGATTAAGTGGCATATAGTACCCCTTGAAGCTCCATCATTAGAGGTGTCGGGAAGCTTTAACTTGTATTTGCACCAATAGGTCCAAGAGCAAGATTGCGCAGTCTTAATTCTACTGGCTGAGAGTCTGGTCATTTCTTTATTAGACATATTTTTTAAGTATTTTTATGTTTTTGACTAAATTTTTAGGAAGATCATTAGAGTTATTCATTTTGTTTGCGAAATCCAAAATTGATTTAGCCCTATCTGTAGGACTGTAGTCACATTTACCCTGCCAGTCTTCAAAATCTTCAGAGGTCATATCTCCAAAATCATTTTTAGTTGGCAGGCATATTCTTATCTGTTCAAAATCAAAATGATTCATCAGCTTTAAGTAATTTTTTACTGCTGCTCGCGCACCTCGATTTATAGACTTATGGCTATCATTGTTAAATGAAATTATTATTTTTTTGACATTCAGAGACATTAAGTGGCATAAAATCTTTGGGGATAGCTCTAGACCGAACGAAACTAATACGTTCTTGAATCCATGTTGATGTAGATTTAGTAAATCTCCTATACTTTCTACTAGTATTACGGAACTAGACTCTTGTATAGCCTCCTGAACTGGGAATATTTTGTGATCAGGTACGTAGTATGGATATATCCATCCGGATTTCCTTCCCATGTGTTTCCATTTTGGACCGTCCCTACTAGACATATCCCTGCCAGAGAAACCATGTATTTGAGAGTGTTCATTATAAATAGGAAAGACAAATCTTTGGTACATTTTTCCTTTAGTGGCTAGGCCGCCCTTTAAGAACTCAAGAATAGCGCTATCTATACCTTTCCTGTTATAAAAATCATAATGAGGGAAAAGATCTTCAAGAATCTCAGTGTCATATAATTTTTCCATAACTATTCTATCTTCTTGGGCTGGTATTTTTTCTGTAGGCTTATGCTCTAAGGTCATATATTTTTTTAAAACATCTTTATTATTAGTTCCTAGATGGGCTTCTAGAAGCTTTACGAAAGGAAGTGGCATGGTGCCCTCAACAAAATCACGCCAAACTCCGGAATTCTTCCATATTTGCAATGCTGTATTATTGCTTCCATTTCTGTAGACTGCATTGGACTGCCAATACTGACCTCTATCGGTCAAATTATAGCCAAGCTCTTCAAGAATCTGTTGGATTCTCTCTGGGTCTAAGTTATAGTGTGAAATCTCCATCTTCATTAGGTCTTACGTCATCAACTCTCATTTGTTGAGCCATGTCTCTGAGATCGCCAACCTCTTCAACTCCAAAATTATCTATCCTTAGCAGTAGGGCATTTTGCTCAGCCCTGTCATTGCCTACCGCACCGCCGTCTCCATCAATTGCAGGTATTAGAACCGGCTCTGTAGCTCTTAACCTGTCTTCCCCCAAGTGTCTATTCTTGATGCATTTTAATCTATGAGTAGCCCTAGAATAACAATCAGGCTCGAGCTGAAGTTCTCTAGGCAGTCTAGGCCGAAGTATAAAAAGATGAGAAGCAAACTGTGTGATTTGATCTGATAGGGAGACTATGCTTTCATCGTCAACGATAGCATCCGGATTTCTATTTCCAGTAATACCCATACGATTACTTTGAACGCTTGTGATCATACTTATCATTGGTCTATTATCAAAAGTAACGTCTCGTTGAACAAATTTTTTAAACTTATCTACCATTTCTCCTACCAGCTCCCAAGACGCTTTATTGCTAGTTTTTTCATTAGTAGTCTTGATGTAATCAAAACTTAAAATCATCGGCTTGCCCCTTCCGACTTTTGCGTAATAATATCTGCGGGCCACCTGTATCATCTCATCCACAGACAAACCTCCAACATTAAAGTAATCAAACCTCCTACCTTTCATATCTTTAAAGGCTTTATATATTCTCTCCTTGGTTTGTGCTTCTGAGACTTCTTGATGAGTTACTGGGTCAACATAAGATGAATTCCTCCACTTTCCACTTTCTATTAAATACATTGGAACTCCAGATAGAGCAGAGCATTGGCGCATTTGCAATTCCATTTTGCTCATTTCTCCGTTATCAAAATGAAGAACAGGAATATCCTCGTAAGCTCTAGACACTTTAGTAACGAAGTCTAAACAGAAGGTAGTTTTACCCACCCCAGTCCTTGCGCAAACCACACTGATATTTCCGGGCCTAAGCAGTGATCCATACATTCGATTTAAATACGGCATGCTAGGAGGCATCATTCCGGGGTCTCTAGGATTATCAGCTAAATCTTCTATAACTTCTTGTATGTCGTCGTAGATATTTTCTGGCTTTATATTATCTTGAGAGTAAAAGTCTATATTGTTATTATATAGTCTGTCAGCTTTTTTTATTATCTCTGGCAGCGAACTGCCTTTGTCTTTAAACATTTCAGAGCTAACTTTATCGCAAGTCTCGGATATAGAGCGCCGGACAGAATAGGTTTTTAGTTCTTTTCCTACTAGGAGAGCTGATCCCTCGGTGACTTTTTTTAATAACAAAGACTTTACGTAGTCTCCAACGTCTATATTATCAACGAAAGATATATTAGAGTTTCTTAATCTTTCGATCAATACTATTTCGTCTAGAACCTTACAAGACTCATCGTCTTGAATCTTTCTTATTATTTTAAAAATAGTGCGATGAACAAAACTTCCACTGCCAGCGAAGAAATCGAACTCATCAATTAGCCCCGATATATCTCCAAAAGAGGATGGGAACTTAATCAGTGCAGCTAGCATTTGCCTTTCTAATTCTTGATTATGAATCATAAGCAATCATATTAACACATCGAGGTTACGATGTCAATAAAATTATTATATTGGGTCGTTTCCGTTATAGGACTCAGCCTCTTCGGAATCAAGTATATATCTTTCAATGGCTTTTCTTAAGCCCATTTCAATAATTTGATTGTCGGCTTTTGTGTAAATCATCGGAGAGCCTTCTTGGTTTACGAAAGCTAGTATAAAACCTTTGTTTCCGTCAGTAGAGCCGGAGAATTCAAATAATTGATTTAGGAACGACTCGGGCAGCACAAAGTTAGGCATGTCGTTATCGTTAAAATTTTCGTTATCCATGTTTCTATATACACTTATTATAAATAAACCCCAAGTTCTGAGAACTTTTTTTTAGTAAGTTCTTTTTCGGAATATATTTCTATTAATTTAATATTATTTAATTCACAAAAGTCTATTTTCTGCTGATCTCTTCTTATCTGACTAACGAAATTGGATCTGCGTTTGTGGAAGAAAGGCACGAACTTTACGTGTTGCTGTCCGTTAATTTCTACTGCTACTTTTTTATTAGCATTATAAAAATCAAACTTTAACCTAGTACCAGCCACAGGAAACTCTTCAAATACTACATGAGGCTTCCAGTATTTCATTAAAAACTGTTTGCCTGCAAATTGTATATTACTTCTGCTTTTTCCTGACCATTCTATTAGATATCTGCTTGGTCTAGATATTCTTTTTTGAGATCCAGTTAGCGTTTTAAATAACATTTACTCGCAGATCATTTTTTTAAAATAGGAAGCTAGGAATTTAGTCAACTCCTTGTCCTCCTCAAACAGGGCATTCAACTTTGTCTCTCCTTGTATTTTCTCTGGAAATTCAAGATTATTATCTCGAAGCAGCTCAAGGAATGATTCATCGACAGTAATCCAAGCGCCTCTCTTTTGAATGTATTCCCATCCGTAGAGCATATCGGTCAATTCTCTTTCGACCCATATAGAATTGCCACCTGTTCTTCCATACTTAATTGGATACTCTAGTACATAGTTAGTTTTTTCCGTAGGAGACTTTTTGACAGTTATTTTTGCGTTATGACCTAAAATCTTATTCTTTCCAGAATCTATAGGTTGAGTGGGGTTTTCCAAAATCATGTCTTTTTTATAGCGACCTTCGAATTCTAATATATAATTGGCAAAATGCAATAAGGCATTACCTCCTGTAGCGCTAGTTTGCCGCATAGGGGCCTTGCTATAAGGATCAAGCTTGATATCAGCTCTAACTTGAGATATAAATATAGCCATGTGGCCTCTTTTCGCCAAAGCAATGCTCATTTTTTGCATAAATTTAGCACCAAGAAGGGCTCCTCCAGCTACTTTATGAGAGTCTTCGAAGCCTTTTTTAAGATCATCTTTCATAATTAATCCGTCAAGGGAATCTATAATGAAACAATATTTAATTTTACTTTTATTATCCCCCACTAAAGCCCTCATGAGGTCAAGAACGGTTTCATAAATATTACTTTCAAAGACAAAGCAGTTTCCATTTTTCCAATTATCTTCTTCAGTCGTGAATTCAACCCCACTGCGAGCCTGCATTTCCGGAGACAATCTACCTTCAGCCTTGATATAGAGCCCTCTAGAACTAGGCATGTGCAAGAAGTTTCTCATTACTTCTAAAGCCTCAGAAGTCTTACCGCCTTCATTCATACCAACAAACCTATGGAGGCCGGGACCAAACCCGCCACCTAATTCAAAGTCTATATTCAAGCTACCACTAGAGACTTTATAATCTACGCTTTCTTCATAATTATAATGGTGCTCTTTATTTTCCTTCAAGAAGGATTTTAACATTTCGTTTATTTCTGTCATAATTAATAAAAATCCCAAAGATTTTTTTTGGTTTTGGTTTTTGGGGTATTTTCTTCTGGTTTATATTTATATTTAAATTCAGTATAACTATCTTCTTTAGTAAAGTCAAGATATTTCTTATGTAAATTTTGTTCGTTCTTTCCTATGTAGAATAATATATCATCTCTTGGATCACCGAAGTCTACATTTAGCCAGAAATTAATATTGGGGTATTTTTCAAATAATCTTTTAAGTATCTTGTGTTGCTTTGCATAGCAATATTTATCTTGTAGGCATTTTTTACTAACCATTCTTCTTAATATTCTGGAGGAGCTATTAGAAAAAGCGAAGCAAGAGATGAATTGATCAACTATCTCTTCCTCTAGAGCAATCTTATCTTCGGTCTTTGAGTAGTTCTTAGGCCATTTTCCTTTTTTAAGGTTGCTGTGCCAATTATATAAAGTGGTAGCCTTGAAATCTATTTTTTCTGCACATTCCCTTACTGATAATGATATATTGTTTTTAGCAATTTCTATAATTTTTAACAAGAAATCATTTGATATTTTCTGCATTCCTTTAATCATATCATTTTTTTAAAAAAAAGTCAAGAACTCTTTATGTTAATCGTGTATAATAGTTCGATGAAAAGAAAAATTCTTATTATGGGTCTTCCCGGATCAGGGAAGACAACACTTGCAGAAAAGCTAGTTCCTAGACTTAATGCAGTTTGGTATAACGCTGACGCCGTGAGGCAAGAAATTCATAAAGACTTAGGCTTTTCTCCAGAGGACAGGATAGAGCACGCAAGGAGAATGGGCAAGCTGGCCGACTGGGCCGTTTTAGGGGGTGGATATGTAGTTTCAGATTTTTGCTGTCCTACCGAAGAAGCTCGCGAAGCTTTTAATCCTGATTATGTAATCTGGGTCAATAGAATCGAAGAAGGAAGATACGCTGATACCAATAAGTTGTTCGAAGATCCGACAAAGGACACAAGATGGGACGATAGAGATCTTATTTTAACAGATGGTACAGTTGAAGAGTGGGTAGAAACTGCTCTTAATAATATTTACGCAACTGAAAAATGGGACAATCAGGCCCCTACAGCCCTTTTGATTGGTAGGTATCAACCATTCCATGTTGGACACAAGACGCTTGTCGCAGAAGCTGTAAAGAGAACTGGCCAATGCTGTATAGCACTAAGAGATGTTGGAGGTATAGACGAAAGCAACCCTTATGATTTTGAAAAAGTAAAAGCAGAAATCCACGCTGCCTGTGTAGAATTCGGAGACAAGATAAAAGTCGTCGAGCTTCCAAATATTATGGATGTTTTTTATGGTAGAGGCGTTGGATATAATATCGAACAGCTCGAATTAAGCAAAGAACTTCAAAGTGTATCTGCTACTAAGATTCGCGCAGGAGAAATTGGGCAGGATGGAAAACCTACAGGAAAACGACCTGAATAATTAAAATAATTTAAACCGTTAGCGTAAGCTAGCTCTCCAAAAGAAAAAGCCTCCTTCGGGAGGTTTTTTTTGTACAGGAATTAGAAATTTAATTTCTCATATAGAATTAAAAGATGTAAGGATATTTATGGAATATATAAATAAAGAAAAAAAAGGAGGCTATCAGTATGGGTAATAAAGGTTGCTGGGAAGGCACTTACTATAGGGTAGAAAACCCAATGAAGTACGAATACCCACTTTATCATACGCCGGATGAGTATAGTCATCTTTATACCGGAATGTTTGGAGATTGGACTGGTTATCAAGGGCACTGGGTGCCACTCGCGTGGGATGAACTTTTAGGAGGTTTCACAGGAGGATGGGTTGAAGACAATCCCGGAGCTTTTCGGGAGTTTGAACTAGTAGCTTGGAATGAAATTCCTAGATGGGAAGTAGACTCGTTCATGTTGAGCCAATACGGCCCAGCAGAAGCATTGCGTGAAGATAGACTTTCTAGCACAGAAACTACAGAGCTTTGGACGAAACATTTCTCCGGCGCTTTTGAATACGATAATTATTGCGCGTTACCCATAAGTGGATGGCCTGCTGCAGCAGCAAGCCAAGCAGTTAAATCGACGGGGCAATGGCGAGATCCAGTAGGAAGTCTCTATGACGAACAAGGCAAAACTTTTAATAGGCAGTACACGAATCTAAGTGAGGTAGGTCACCCTTTGAACACTCCTCTTGCTATTCACATGGAAAAAAATCCAGACATAGAAAGAGTTCCTAATTTTACAGATTTAGAAAACCTCGGACATTATAATGATGTATATGTTGCAAAAGTTGGGCAAGTAGTAGACGAGTATAGTAGAATATCAGGCCTAGAGTATTACGCCAGCCGACCAAACAATGGAGATCTACCATTAGGTGCAGGAGAAAAATGCTGGGAATATGCTCGAGAACAGCCGGATGGTACAAAGTTTTGGATCATAGAAGATTATGATGCGTCACAATTTAATGACTACGATACTGAAACTCAAACATCCGCCACCTACAATGTATACAAAGGTTTTATGGACAATGATACTCCGGGAAATCTGGTTCAAAGCGGTCCAGACAACGATTACATGTGGGTTACTCAAAATTGGACTCAATTAGCAGATGATACTTTATCAGACAGAAGAGAGCAGTGGATAATTGATAATTGTACTGGGGACGATTGGGTTAGTCCAAGACCGGGCTGTGATGTTAACTGCGATGGATTGGTAAAATTCGAAACTGTAAGAAGTACGACTTGATTAAAGAAACAACTTAACCAAAAAAGCCTCCTATTTCTAGGGGGCTTTTTTGTGAAATGGTGGACGCGAGCGGAGTCGAACCGCTGTCTTTAAATCTTCAATAATACACATCTACAAGCTTAGTTAATTTCTTTTATAGTTGTTGACATTAACATCGAACTAATTGTTTTAATTATTTACCCCCGACATACTCAGTGGACTACAGCTTCAAAAACAAGTAAACTCTTTCTGTTTTGCAGATAAATGACCCCTCATCTTCTCCATCTGCGTCAAGAAGGGAGAGGTAGCAGCGTCTAAGCTGCTAAAGCGACCTCGGAAGCCTTGCGGAAACCAAAAGTCTTTGTACGAGCTTCATTGCCAGTTACAAATTTTGTGTTTTTTTGGGGGAGCCGAACACAATCTCCCGCTTGCAGTATACTAATTCAATTTAAATCGAATCCAGTACGCGCCCATAAAATTTCAAAGAATATAAAGTATATTATAGCTTAAAGGATAAAGCTTGTCAAGTAATATCAGGACCGGAAGAAGAAAATGGTTTTTTATTTTTAACCTTTTTCCAATTCTTAGACACAGCGCAAGCTACTATAATAGTTAATATCATTAACGAAAAAACTTGCCATACAGGAGTGTCTTTTGATAAATGTATGAAGCCTTCCTGATCTTTAACTTCATTAGCTACTTTTATGACTTCAGGGTCGGACATTTTAAATGTCTTATGTATTTTTTTAATAGGAGAACAAGAACTGAGTGCGATAATGGTGATTAATAATAATTTCATCTTGCTTTTAGTATCTGTTTGAATGTTAAATCTTCTTCGCCATCGACG